>WLWD01005744.1_pt1 | contig 126367 bp, 105 predicted proteins | sample 6712731 | NCBI WGS metagenome assembly WLWD01 (sample SAMN12718690, study PRJNA576275) | sponge metagenome | isolation source: marine sponge | host: Mycale hentscheli | place: New Zealand: South Island, Marlborough, Capsize Point | collected 2014-11-01 | reverse complement strand
ATCTCAGAAATATTCATGGTTCGCACTAAAAATATACATGTACATTACAAAAATTATAATAGCTATTTATTTACATTAGCCAACCAGTTCAAATCTGAATTGAGAACTTACCCACGCCATGTGTTGTATCACCTGAAATAAAACTTGTGCATGCCATTTTATAACACATATAATGTTGGTGCCTGGTAGCCACGGTTTTCTCAATATTTTTGAAATTTCCAATTGTAGTCGCAATTTTTTTAAAGTATTTATTCTTTGCTTCATAGCGCATACACCAAGCACCAATCAAAGGACCACTCCTAAATATGGCTGTGTAAATCTAATATTGCATCACTCAAAATAAAAAAATACCTTCTAATCCACATAGGAGTGTGCACTAGGTAGTGCATTTTTGGTGTTAATGGTCTAGGGTAAAGGCAAACAAATTCTTCTAGAAAAGTTTCAATTAAAAGTTCCAAGTATGCCACTTGGTCATGAGTGATTCTTGGAGCAAAAAGATACTCCATGATTTGCAACAATAATAGGAAGTTATTCCACCTTTCATCCCCTTCAGGAATGAGATCACCAATTAGTAGGGATAGAAATCTTGCCAGACACCAAGTTTGTGTAGCTAGAGAATTAATACAATAAAAGTGTAATAACAAACATCATTTATAAGCACAGCTAGTACCAACAGTATATTCATGTAAGATTTGCTCCTGAGGTTCCTACATTATATGTAAATATTAAAACAATTGAAAATAACTTCAATAATTATCAGTTTTTTTACCACATAATTGAAATGGCTAGCAATAAATTGATCTTGCTTATACTGTGTCTCCAAGCCGAGGAAGGGATTCACAATGCTCTCATCACTAAATATTGACTCTATTTCTGTTACCTGGTGGTCATTAGCTGACAATTTCTTCACTTCATTCATTACTTTCAATTTAATACTTGTTCCAATATAATTTTAACATCATCCACTAGTCATGGCTTGAGTCAAACCCTTTCCATCACGAGCTTTCATAATAAAACGTGTTGCATTTAGGGAATCTGATGGAGAATTTAAGTCTGGCATTTCTTCAGTTCCAATTCCTGAGATTGATCTTCACTTGGCATTACTGACTCATCTTCGTTATCAGCTTGATATTGTGTTGTAGTCAACAAATTTTTGTGGTACCTGTAGACATGTGCCTTGAGAGCTTCATAGCTCGAGGGTGTTGCAGCACAACCATCCAGTCCATAGGTTACAGCATCACGAAAAAATGGATGGACTTCTCTAATATATGCTTTAGAATTTCGGCAACAGTTGTTCTTGCATGCTGGTGACATATGCAACATTGAAACATCTCTACAAGAGAATTTCTATTTAAAGAAAATAATTTTTAAACAATATTCTGTATATTGTATGTAGTCCATGACACAAGTGCAGCTGCTATTTTCCTTACTCAGTCTAAAGATTGGCTATATTTTTACTGGTTTTCTTTTCTCAGGAGAGTAGTGGACTGAGGCCAGACAAATGGAAGATTCTTCTAGTAAAAATGTGGTACACGTAGGGGATTGGTTGAGAGAGCAGAAGTTTTCTGAAAAAGTTGTTGATAGCTTTCAAGGTAAAGTCTACACCTTTTTATTTTTGTTCTAGTTGACAATATTTTTTAAATTTAGACAATGACATAGATGGAGAAACATTTTTAATTCTGGAAAAAAATGACTTCAGTCAACTAATCACTTCAATTGGAGAAAGAAGAAAATTAATTTTAAAGCAAAGAGAGCTTAATTGCAGAACTTCTTCTGTTCAGGTAGGCCTTATGAAAAAAATTTAAACTTATATGTGTAGTCCAAGACATAAAACTTCTTAGGTTATTGAAGACAATGTAAAAGAAACTGCATCTGTTCCACACGAAGATTTGTTTTCAACCTCTAAATCTCTGGATGTAAGCTCTTTAGAGGTTCTGTTATATCTTATAGGGTTGATTTATAAAATCATTAGCTAAGTTGTTTTGTGTCCATCTAAGCAATTCAAAATACTGTACAAGTGAAGTTGTTGTAAGTAGTGAGGTCCCTTCAACCCTCCTGAGGCAAGTGTGGTTTTTCTTATCACTAAGTCTATAGGTTAAGTGGTGAGGTTAGCCACAAGCCATTCAAACATGCATGGTCTGGTTCCTCTGTCATACCCAAGATGATCCTTATCACTTCCAAAGCTTTGCACAATATTTGTGTCTTCACACATACAAGTATCAACACAAATTGAAACAAAATGTTTGTTGTGTAGTCTACATTGATTTTAATCAAATTCACTCATCACTATTTTACCTTGAAAATAATTTATATACAGAGTCTTATTTATTTTTGGTTTGTTCTTGGGCTAGTGAAGAAGAGGTACATTTGAATGTTTCATTGCTAGCGTGTAATAACTTGAATAAATCTCTCATTTCAATTTAGGATTTGGCAAGTTCAAGTGTGTTAGATGAGGAATGGTGTAATGAATTGTCACCTGAGGTATAAGTAGTGGATTGTAAATAAAAATTTAACATAAAAACACATTGTTATTGCATAGTTACCGTCAGCAAGTATGGATCCTGATAATATTGAAGTAGGCGAGGATACTATAAGTCCTTCAGTTAAGGTAAATCTTTATGACACTGTAGTATAAACAAGTGTGTATTAGGGATACTACAGCCCCTCTCATCTGTTTGTCTTCGGCTAATAAAAGGAAAAGTGTCTAATGTTGGTTCGTATTGATATTTCATTTGATACAATTCCCCCTCCTTCCATACTCCCCAATTTTTATCCACCAATCATGTTTAGCCTACTATAATTTGCTACATTATATTTTCATAGCTTTTCCAGGTTTAAAAATAATTACAATTTTTTAAATATCTCTTTAATTATTGTTGCTATTCAATGTTTTTAATTAATACATATGTCTATTTGGAGCTAATGGTTTCTCATGTATTGTATATACATTAGGTTGGTATGTTCAAAAGGATCCCTGGGACAATCATAACCAAGAAATGTCCTGACCACCTCTGCCAATACCATTTCGTTTGCCACAAAATTATCCAGCAGCAGTAATGTTAGGCCTACAAGAGGGTGTTATGACTGGAAGCACTAAGACGAAGTTCATTGGCAACGTCGCTGCAGCAGTGTTTTCTTTTAAAAGCTATCCAACCAAAGACGAATATACCCATATTGGACAACAAATAATTAACAAGTATCCTTTCCTAAAGTCATCTACAGGAACTGGATATGTAAGATTCTGACAATAATAATTTGAACACAGTTGTTGTTATTAATAAAGGGATACACATAATTGTTAGATATTTTGACCTAACTTAATATTAGTATATTTATTTACGTAACAATTACTGTTGCACAGGGTTACTTGGTTGAAGCACTCAAAGACAAAATGAAATATTTAAGAAGCACTGGCAGACCAAGCAACAAGAGAATGTTAGAAAATGGAAGTCTTACTGCACAAAAGAAAAGGAAAGAATACCGTGCATTTCCAGCAGCAACAACCCCAACTATACCGGATAATGAAGATGAACACTCTAATGCAAAGAAATTACAAGCTAATGCTATCTGAGTCAAAAAAAAAAATCCAAATACCAGAACAATTAAAATATTAATGGAGCGTACTTTCCCCTTTCGAAGACAGGACATATTGAATAGTGAATTTTCATTACATGGTGTTTTACAGAAGTATCCACCACTGCAAGTCATTGATGAGGTATTCAAAATAGTTTCATTTACTGCTAAAACATATTTCAACTTTAACTTATGTACAATGCTAATAGAGTGAGTAGTGAGTAGGTATTCTTTTGTATGTTTGATTTAGGTTTTGGCTGATATATAAGAAATATTTCCAGACAAAAGTTCCCAAGGAAAGTGGGAGAAACTTATGCCGAAAATAACACAACTATTCCAGAAAGAATCAATTTCTCCTGAGATACAAGTGGTGCTTGAAATGCTGAATGCTAGTTAAGGTAGTTAACTAGAGTTAACGGCAGGAGCTGGGCAAACCCACCTGGAGCGGCCCAGGATGGGCCGCTACGGCAAGCTGCACTGGCATTAGGCAGGGTGGTGCACGTGATTGCACACGCGGTGATACGCACGTGGCTGCATTGCAATCGAACTCTGCCTAGCCAAAGCGTCGAAGGTGTCAGGAGAATTCGAGCTATTAGCTGTTAGTTTAATCTTGAAGTGACCAGCTGGATCATGACGCAGCCAACCCCCTTCACACAGGAGCAGTTGGCCTGGCTACTCCCCAGGCTCCACAACGGCAGTAGCGCTGTACCTCAGCTAGCTGCCAGCTTGGCTGTGCCTAGCTTGGCTGTGCCTAGCCTGGGAGGTCAGAGCTGGGGGGGGCCTTCAGCTTCAGTGGCAGCTAGGGCAACCCTGCCTGCCTTCACGGCTGGGCACCCAGTCCCTGGACAGACAAGTGGTGGGATCTTCCTGCCACCCAGCCTGGGTTCTACCATCCCACCCATCTCCTTCCTATCTCCCAACTTGGGCGCTCGGTTCGTCCCACAAGTCCCTCAACCAGCACCCATCCCGAGCGCTGGGACCGTTGATGCTGGGTCCGCTGATGCTGGGACCTTCCCACCAATCTCCCTCCATGCACCCAATGTTAGTGCTGGGACTGTCCCACCACCAGGCACCGACGGATCTACGTCCAGGGCAGACGGCACAGCCAATCCCCCCAACCCGGCAGTGTCAGGTAGGCTAAAGGTGGGTAATTACATAGGTTAGGGTGCAGTAATGAGGGAGGTGGGGTGTCCAGAGTAGAAATAGGTTGATTCGGTAAAGCCCAGTAGTGGTTGGATAGCTATAACACTTCAGCCCCAACCCATATCAGGTCCCATTTCACACCCTGGTAGCACCAGGCATACTCCCATTTCACACCCTGGTAGCACCAGGCATACTCCCATTTCACACCCTGGTAGCACCAGGCGTACTCCCAATTCACACCCTGGTAGCACCAGGCGTACTCCCACTTCACACCCTGGTAGCACCAGGCGTACTCCCATTTCACACCCTGGTAGCACCAGGCGTACTCCCATTTCACACCCTGGTAGCACCAGGCGTACTCCCATTTCACACCCTGGTAGCACGAGGCGTACTCCCATTTCACACCCTGGTAGCACCAGGCGTACTCCCATTTCACACCCTGGTAGCACCAGGCGTACTCCCATTTCACACCCTGGTAGCACCAGGCGTACTCCCATCTCACACCCTGGTAGCACCAGGCGTACTCCCTATTATACCCTGGTAGCACCAGGCATACTCCCATTTTACACCCGGGTAGCACCAGGCGTACTCCCATTTCACACCTGGTAGCACCAGGCGTACTCCCATTTTACACCCTGGTAGCACCAGCTATACCCCCATTTTACACCCTGGTGCACCAGGCGTACTCCTCCTTTACTCCTCGGTAACACCGGGCATACTCTCATTCACTCCCTGGTAGCACCAGATGTACATACCCTGGTGGCACCAGGCGTAGTTCATCCACACCTCGGGTAACACCAAGCGTGCACCGAGCCACACCCTGGTTAGCACCAGGCATATGCCAGCTGGGGTACGGTCGGCGAGACCCACATACAGCACTCGACTTTACTGTCTATCCCCACTGGTCATCTGCCAGCCACGGTGCCCACATTTTCACCGACAGCTCCGGTGGGCTCGGGCCTTGATTTGCTAGCAGCGGCGGCTCTAGCACCCAAGCCAGGAGTGGCCTCCACAATGGCATCAGTGGCCCCCTCTACAGCGGATTGCGGCCCGTACAACCCGATTGCGTTGGTGTCTGCGAGGGTGGCCAAAAAGATTATGGAGCTGGAGTTCGTGGAGATGGCGGAGATTGTGGCAGAGGACGATGCACAAGTTGGCCGCTCGACAGCTTCCTCCCGCCCCCCCATAACTAACATCTCCCAGTGGGTAGAGCGGTACTCGGTGATGGCCGCCATTCTATCCCTGCGGTACCCAGGGAAGGCACCCGAGTTCCTGGCGTACCAGGCGCTTGTCGTGAGGTCCGAGAGGAACTACGAGGGCCACCAGTGGGTCCTCTACGACCGACAGTTCCGGAGGGAGGCGCTGGCAAGGCGGGATCTCAACTGGTCGGTGATCAACACTCGCCTTTATAACGAGGCTTTTACGGGGCGAGCCAAGGCCATCCCGAGATGCCCTCACTGCCTCAGTGATGACCACACGGGGAGCATTTGCATTCGTAACCCTACGAACGGGGCTACAGCAGCGGGTATCCCCCCTCCGGCCTGGGTCCAGCGCCCCCCACAGGCCTCGTCGGCAGTCTGCCGTAATTATAACGAGGGGAGGTGCAGAAAGCCGCAGTGCAAGTACCAGCACTTGTGCCTGAGTTGCAATGAGGGCCACCCGTACACAGCGTGTCCACGGAGGCGGCCGCCGACAAAGCTCCTAAGTGCACGGTCCCCTGGCCACCGCCACGGGGGTGGACCCTACTAGAACCTGGTCATTTCTCATGCACCTCCCTCATAGTCACTAACTCCGGCAGTTATCTGGTCACGGATATGCATGTTGAATTATGTATTAGACTTGTACTCGGATAGGGGGTCGGGGGCGAGGGGGGGAGTGGGCGGGGGTAGGTCCTCAGGTGGAGCCGAGTTTTCCCCAACCCAGCCGGCAGTCTATACCCAACAACGGGGAAATTTAATCAAGCAGTCGAGAGGGTACTCAGTCAAATTAGAGTCTGGTTGCGGGGACAGCTTGGCTCCACCAGGGGCTAAGGTTCCACCGGTTGGTGTGACGGCCGTAGGCCACCTTAAGAGATTTTATCAATGTCACCTGCTCTTGTGCAGGACGGTCGTACCATTACGTGTACGTGCCAGATTTACTGTGCCTGGACGCGTGCAGACCCACGCAGGAACACCAGTGCCAACTCCTATCAGTGGTAACCACTCCATTGCTAGCGGACGAGTGGGAGCGATCGTTGGCCAGGCACCCAGACCAGGCTTTCGCCGGGTACATCTGCAGGGGTCTGAGGGAAGGTTTCAGGATAGGGTTCAAACGGGAGGTACGCTTGAAATCCACCAACCGGAACATGGAGTCGGCGCTCCAGCACCCAGAGGTCGTCACGGAGTATATCGAGAAAGAGTGCGCCCTGGGTCGCATGCTAGGTCCGTTCCCTACAACAGAGGGACTACCCCTCCTCCACATCAGCCGCTTCGGAGTTATCCCAAAAGGGCATAACACGGGGAAATTCCGGCTGATCACGGACCTCTCTCACCCGGCGGGAAACAGCATCAACGACGGTGTAGACCCCCACCTCTGCTCGCTGACCTACACCAGTGTAGAGGAGGTCGCAGCAGAGGCCTCACGCAGCGGACAGGGGGCACTACTCGCGAAGGTGGACATAGAGGCTGCCTATCGGCTGGTACCGGTCCACCCGCAGGACAGAGTACTCCAGGCGGTGAAGTGGGACGATGCAGTGTTCATCGATCCCATGCTCCCCTTCGGGTTGCGGTCAGCCCCCAAGATCTTCAATGCTGTAGCCGACGCCCTCCAGTGGCACCTTATCCAGGCGGGCGTGGAGAGGTTGTTTCACTACCTGGATGATTACATCTTGGTAGGACCCCCACGCTCCCAGGTATGCCAGTCTCAGCTACAGATCTTGCTGGAGGAGTGCGCTCGGCTGGGAGTCCCCATTGCTGACCATAAAACGGAGGGCCCAGCCACGGAGGTAACCTTCCTGGGCATTGTCATCGACACAGTCAAGGGAGAGTTGAGACTCCCACAGGACAAACTGACCAGGCTGACTAGCTTGCTGGCAGAATGGCAGGCACGGAAGAACTGCACACGGAAGGAGTTGGAATCACTCATCGGCCTTCTCAACCACGCATGTAAAGTCGTGAGGCCAGGCCGGCCTTTCCTGAGGCGGATGATTGACTTGCTCCAGGCAGTACACCGCCCTCCCAACAGCAGAGTCCCGATCAGGTTGGCCCACGGCTTCAGGGCTGACCTAGCATGGTGGGTGGAGTTCGTCGTACAATGGAACGGTACCTCCTTCCTCCATCCCCCATCCTCACTTCCCAAGGTCCACCTGTACACAGACGCGTCCGGGTCTTGGGGTTGTGGCGCTTGGTATGAACGCTCCTGGTTTCAGGTCAAATGGGATGCCCGGGCGGAGGCACTCTCAATTGCCGAGAAGGAGCTTATTCCCATCATAGTGGCATGCCAGGCTTGGGGGGAGCAGTGGAAGGGCCTGCAGGTCATCTGCCACTCAGACAATCAGTCGGTAGTGGCAGACTTGAAGTCTCGCTCGAGCAGACACAAGGGCATGATGCACCTGTTGCGTACAGTGGTGTTCGCGGAGGCCAGGCTGGTATGCTCCCTCTCGCCAGTCTACATTGACACTAGGGCTAACCACTTGGCGGATAGTTTGTCACGCGACAATGCTGTTCACTTCCTCTCACAGGTGCAGTCAGCAGATCCACGCCCCTCACCAGTCTCCCCTCAGCTACTGGACCTCCTCCTCGACCAGACGGCGGACTGGAGCAGTCCGAACTGGCGCCAGCACTTCGGGGCTACATTCAGGCAGGCCTAGCGACCTCCACGCACAAGACGTACAAATCAGCCATGGGACATTTCACACGTTTTTGTGCAACCTACACGGTTGGGGACCCATTCCCGGTGCAGGAACTCCTCCTGTGCTACTTTGCCTCGTACCTGGCTCAACTCGGCTTAGCACCACAGACAATAAAGTGCTACTTGGCGGGGGTAAGGGGTGCCCAGATCTCTATGGGCCTGCCAGATCCGAGAGAGCAGTCCTCGCTCCCCTTGCTGAAGAGGGTCCAAGCGGGTATCAGTAGGATAAGACAGCAGTCGGGGGGCAAGTCCTCCAGAGTAAGACTTCCAATCACCACCCGGGTACTCGAAAGACTCTACGGGACTTGGGTAGGATCAGCAAACCCAGACAAGACCATGCTCTGGACGGTGGCAGCAATGGCCTTTTTCGGTTTTTTTTAGGCTCGGGGAACTCCTCCCGGAATCAGTATCGGCCTGGGATGCTGCAGTGAACCTGGCATGGGGCGACGTGGCCGTGGATAACCTTGCGGCGCCAGCGATGGTCCAGATCCACCTGAAAAGGTCTAAGTGCGACCAAGAAGGGAATGGTGCGGATGTGGTTGTGGGCAGAACCGGCACTAACATTTGCCCAGTGGAGGCGATTTGCGCCTATCTGAGGATCAGGGGCCCCGCCCAGGGCCCTTTCTTCAAGGATCACGAGGGACGTACTGTGACCAAGGCGTGGTTCACCCAGCAGCTCAGGGTCACCCTGCAAGGCATAGGCCTCCCGTCCGACCAATACGCTGGACACAGCTTCAGAATCGGAGCTGCAACTTCAGCCGCACTGGCGGGAATGGAGGACTCTTTGATCCAGACCTTAGGGAGGTGGCATAGCGCTGCATTCCTGAGGTACATCAGGACGCCGAAGGCACGTTTAGCCGGGGCATCAGCAGCATTGGTGCGCACCCGACCGTAGGGTAGCGAGTGAGGAGGAACAACCTGCCCGCACACACACAGTCACTAACTGGAACGATCGTTATGCTATTGCCATTATATTGTTCAATTTTGTTCACCCAGCAATAGAGGTCTCTCGTGGCAATGGGGGGTTTCATGGCAGTGCTCACTCGAGTCACGGTTAGTGGGGTTCGGTGCTACCAGGTATGTTACTTTACATTAATATACCCTAATTATCTAGTTTAACATTTGCTTTGGGGGGTAGCTCGGCCGACCTAGTCAGCCAACCTCCTTGGGCCATTTGGCCCCATCACGCGGGCGGCGCAGGCCATTCGCGCAGAAGGGGCCTCCCCCCAAAGCGGGGAATCCCAGCTGGTCACAGGCGCGGGCCAGGCGCATGCGCAAACCGACCAGCTGGGATACCTGATAGCCGGCCCAGTTCCTGCCAAACATGAATAGATAGGATCTAAGGAGGTAAGGAACCAACCAAGTTGCTGAAGCGACTAGAGTTAAATGCTAGTTAAGGTAGTTAACTAGAGTTAACGGCAGGAGCTGGGCAAACCCACCTGGAGCGGCCCAGGATGGGCCGCTACGGCAAGCTGCACTGGCATTAGGCAGGGTGGTGCACGTGATTGCACACGCGGTGATACGCACGTGGCTGCATTGCAATCGAACTCTGCCTAGCCAAAGCGTCGAAGGTGTCAGGAGAATTCGAGCTATTAGCTGTTCCCACCATCCAACCCCTGACTCCTCCTACTTTAAAGTCTCTAATCCACCACTATGTGGTGTGAGACTGGGCCGGCCATTTGGCCCCATCACGCGGGCGGCGCAGGCCATTCGCGCAGAAGGGGCCTCCCCCCAAAGCGGGGAATCCCAGCTGGTCACAGGCGCGGGCCAGGCGCATGCGCAAACCGACCAGCTGGGATACCTGATAGCCGGCCCAGTTCCTGCCAAACATGAATAGATAGGATCTAAGGAGGTAAGGAACCAACCAAGTTGCTGAAGCGACTAGAGTTAATGGCAATTGATCCTGGTTTCGATTCCAAGTTCAATTCTATGCTGATGGAATAAATATTGATAAATTCCTGTTGTCGAGAGAGAAAAGACAACATGTGAGATTGCTATAATATGCTAAGGTAAATAGCTTTGAGCTTACTGAACTTGCACTTCTATATAGCTTAGTTAGTACTGGCTTGGTTACAATGTAGTACAATAATGTCAATTAGCTAGTCCTCTAGCGTATCAGGTATAAATCTAACCTCACACTAAAATGCATTTCCATCAATTTTTAATTTTCCCTCTAGATGTAATGACTTTGGTCAATGATACGATATTAACACAGAGAGAATGTAGTTGGACAGTCAGTCAGTAGGTCAGAACGAGGCAAGCAGGAGGAGATACTTCCAGCTAGACTATGAAAGTATTTATGAAATGCCTTCTGGACTTTAAATGTAATGGAAGATAGTTGATGTTCTTGTAGTGTGGCATGCTTTCTTTTGTAAGGTGATTGGGTATTTGTTTGAGTACAGAAAGCTGTCTTTGTAGGTATTGGAATAATTGGTGTGATCAGAATTTGGTGTGTGTACGTTGATAACTATAAAGTATGTTACTGGAATTATTATGACTATAATGATTTTTCTGTAGCTGTTTCTATAGCTTTCTAACGATTTTTATTTTGTTCAATGTATACGATTTTAGTAGCTTGGCTGAATCCTCCATATTTTTGTGCATATTTTATAATACACTCCCTTATTATGAAATATCACTTGGAATATTTCATTGGTGAGCTAACAGTGTGCACTGTATTAACATAGGCTTTGTTGGTTGCAATCGCTAGCTCATGCTTATAAAATATCATCACCAAAATGTGTTTGTGTATGTTTTGGTGGTAGGTGTTGTTTATATACATATGAGGCTACTTATTTAGTGTTAATGAAATTATAAATTGGTTTTAATTAAGACTTGTTAAAAAGAGGCGGCCATTTTTTGTTGTATCAATACGCCATAGTTAGGTGGTAACTGAGTACATTTCTCTGCTTTATTAGAAGTCAAAGAAGTGTGTGTGTGTGAAGTGCATCATGTGATCACCCACATTATGTCCACACCAAATTACCCGCTAAATACCAGACGTACATTTTTAGCAAATTTATAAGTAACTACTTCAACCCTCACCGTAGATAATCATTTTTCCAAATTACTTATATTCATTATTTTATAACGTTCATTGTTTTAAGCCTCCAGTAACAAACAAACAAACAAACACAAACACATCCTCAGGCATGGCTTCCATGGTCCAACTTATATTGAGCAAGAGTTCCTTAGTTTCTATTGTCCAGGAAGTAATTTGTCATCGGTTGCGTTGTATGGACTCCTATTACAGGTGCCATGACGCATGGTCTCTGCCGTATAGGTTGACCTGTCATATTATAGTAACCCGTATTAGTAATGGCATCTCTACTACTAGAAATACTTCCTCCCCTTTTAAAGTCAGACATGGTCTTTTTACATCTGTTCACTTTTGATGCTAGCCTGCAGGAAGAGATTGGACATGCAAGAATTTCGCGTTCTGGAAATAAAAAAATCAATAGTGATATTTTCAAGGTTAGATTTTGAACTATAGATCTGATTATTGTAATTATTATAACAACAACAATAACAGTAATAATAACAATGGTAATAATAATAATAATAACAACAGGAATAATAATTATTATAATTATTATTATTTTATTATTATTATAATTATTGATTGCATTCAATGCCCTAATTCTTGGATCTTCCTTTACTTGTATACTCTAGTAGAAACTGTACTAGACACTATAAAATGTTTAAAAAACATTAAATCCTTATTCAGTAATTCAATAAAGAACTCAACAGAATGTGGTAGAAATATGTTTGAACTGTTACAAAAACTTGCAAATTTATTTAATAAATGTTTAAATCCTAATAATTATTTGTTCAGTCAATCTTTCCGAGTTGATATTTGATTGGCATTTGAAGTAGCTGGCTATAAGTTCATAGGTGGAAATGATGGTGTATTTATCTATGTTGCTGAAATAGCCTCTATGTGCAACATGAGTGAGTTATTTGTGGAGGAAACACTTTCATAATGATAGATCATTATATATCAATAACATCAGGCAGAAACAAGATAGTAGGAAGTTGTTTAATAAAGCAATTATTGTGTGATTAGGTGCTAATTAAATCAAAGGCACTCATCAAAAGTTACATGTTTGAATAAGAAAAATTCACGACATATTTTAGCTAGAAGTCTCCCATGCTAGTAATTGGTTTGAATGAGGCTGAACATAAAACTCGGTGGACTAGATCCCAGCATGTGTAGTGCATATAATTCCGCCATGATTGTGCGTAAAATTGAATTAGCCGCTTGACTGACCAGTGTCCTGCCATTTTAATTGAATCTGGGTTTGTGGACTTCTGTCACGGTAGAGCAGTGACACATAGTATGGGTGTATGGTTCTTTTTAGATCTGCACTTACATTTTTTTTTAACTTTAAATAGAAAACTTTGGATGTAATGACAGCTTTATTAATAATTTTAATCTTGGCACACTAGGTAGGCATACAAAAAGACTTCAAGCATATGAAACTTGTACCAAAGCAGGTCATTGGGCGTAACGGAGACAGATTTTTTTTCACACTATTGGTTTATCATACCAACTCCTCAAGAGTTATAGATAATTGTTTTTGGTATAGTGAATGCCATTGTACACACATTCTCTTAGCTGTGTTGGTAAGGCAGTTACATTTAGTACAAAAGGCAAAAACGCAACAACAACGCCAGTATTCAGTGCCCCTTGGTGAAGTTGACTAGATGAAGGAAATTGGTAATTGTCTTAAAGGGTTTGTTGATGTGTGACATCAAGAGAATGCTTATGTGGGCGGTGTTTAACACTTTGCTTTTGTGTGGTCTGTTGAGAGTGAGACTGTAGCATAGCAGTACCCCTTAACAGTGTAAATACAGAATCGAAATGTTCTGTTGAACTTTGGTTGTTGTAGTCGTGCGTGTAGCAAGTGGTCATGGGTTCAAACCCTGATGACAGCCAAACATTTTTGAATTTTTTATTTTTACTATTATTATGATAATGATGATGATTATGATTATTGATTAAGTGAAATGGCCGGTATGAGAGTCTATGGTTTGGTGCAGGTTCCGGTGCTTATGGTGGTAACTTTGTGAGGCAAACCAGACAGCTTAGTAAACCACAAAGAAATGGGCGTAGCTTTGTGTTCCGGATTGAGATGTGTATATGGATTGAGATGTGTATATGGTACAAGGCCAAAGAAGTGGGTGGTGTAAAGCTACCACTAACGGTATTAAGGTTAGCCTCTGGAGTGGGAGTACCTTTTGGGGTAAGTGGTTGTGGCCTCTCAGCTGGATTTGGTGTTCCCTTGTAAGGCCAAATGTATCTCGTGGTGTGGACAGACTGACTTATCTTTAGATGACAGTCCTCTCGAGGTTAACTGGCTTATTGCCTTGAGGCAATTCCACTTATGTAGGTACACTTTAGTTTTTCTGTTTACATGCCCAATGCATGTAAATGGCACACACACACACACACACACACACACACACATGCGCATACAAGTGTATAGTGGCTAGCAAACATACTTGGTTCTTGTCACTTGTAGCCTTACAGTTTTATCAAGGAAAAAAACCATGCTTGGGTGCTTGTGCTTTATTGTACATGTAGTGAACTGGTCTCACTTGAAGAAGTAATTTATCTTTTCGTGTATGCAAGACATCCGTTTTGTATTTTTATAGTTAAAATAAGGCATGGGTATATACAGTTACCGAGATGGCATGCTTGTGATTTGAGTCCGGCATAGAACGTGGTTGTAGGATAACGTCAACTTGAAGCCTGACCACTGACTGGAATCCGATGGTTCCACAAGATGGATTGTAGCTGTAGTAGCAGTAGTTGTTGTTGCCAGGGAGGATGAAGGAAGGTATCCCATTCATAGGGACACAGGAAAGCCTTTGAAGGATCAGTAGACGATAAGGTCATGCAAATAGTTCTATTCAATCTGAGGAAATAATTACACGTGTTGCTCAGTGCAAGACGACTTAGTAAAATGTTTTGTGAAATCTGTTGATGTTATTAGCTGTAATCTAGGAAGAGCTAGCTTGTTAGGCTACATAGCTTTGCTATGTTTAGCTGAAGCTGTTAATTATTATTATTATTATTGTTATTGTTATTATTGTCATTGTTATTATTATTATTAATTATTATTGTTATTGTTATTATTGTCATTGTTATTATTATTATTATTATTATTATTATTAATGTGTGTGTTTCTATTGAAGTGATCAGAAATATTATGAAAGTATTGTAGTTTGATAAAAAAATAAAAATTTGTTAATCTTTAGAGACACAAGTACCCTGTATCTCACTAATGAGTATTTTATTTTCTTTCTTCTTCTACTGAATCCAACTTCAACGATATCTTCTTGTAACAAGGAAGTAAATATTTGGAACCCAAACCAACTGTCTAAAGTCCATATTTGGCGTTTGTGAAATTGAAAAATTGAAATGTTGATATAATATATGCAGTTCCCTGGAATTAATTTAAGGTAGTATGTTTGTAGGAATAAGTTAGAGTGCCAGGTAGTCGCAAGGAAGTGAATTGGACAATTTAATAGCCCAAGGTTATTCAGAGGTTTTGCTCACTTTGAGCAAAGTGCAGCTGATTTCAGGCATTTCTTAATACCAATATTTATCTGCACCATCTGTCTCCCACTCAGATTCCATTTTTGCTACCTACGCAATAGTATTTGTGGAGCCCAACTTTTACCAGACTAGCTGAAGCCGTGTAAAGTCCCAGACTTGCCCAGATTCACGAGGTCCTGTTTGTTAGACCACAAAATATTTCTGGTAAATAACAAAAGCCTGCAGTCTCCTCCAGTGGAGTGAGCATATCCCAGCTGACTTTACTATGGCAAACTCATTCCCTAATAAGCACTTACTGAGGTCAGATGACATACTCACTCACGCGCATACACACACGCACAAAGAACTCACTTGTATATCGAAGCTCCTCAAAGTGCTTCTGACATTCTTACCCGCTCACCTCATTGCACTTCTCTACTCTGGATTGCAGCTGTTAATTAGCCGATGGCGTTCGCTGTCGATACGGCCTAGTTCACCGTCATTGGCTCCAGTGCCACTAAGCTTTGTCCTCTGGCTTCCTCAGATACAAGCGATATCCTTTGTGGAGGACATTTCTTCCCAGAATCAGGTTTCGTCTGCAGTGTTGTGTGCTTTCTTGTTTGCGATTTGCTCAGTGCTCAGGTATGGAAAGATGGGACTCAGTGCTGGGGTTGTTCCTTTACATCCCAAATGATGATGCCAGTCTTTTCAGAGTGAGTCAGAAGGGCAAGGCTGAGTGGAAGCTAATGGAAGCCATAGTATAGTGTCCCTTAGGATCTTATAGTTTGTTTCTATTAACCTTTGGATAGCTCATGCAGCCCTAAACCCCCAATCTGTGGTTTTAAGTTGTATTTGTATATTGTGTGTATTGAAAGGAATGGACTAATCCTGAGGGTGTGTATAATGAAGGTGACATCCTAGTCTCCGTCAAAGATTGAAATACAGTAAAAGTCTTTGTCCCCGCCATTTTGTGACCGCACCTCCTAGAAGCTAGAATTACTTTGTGGTAAATGCTCAACATTTGTATGTTTCTTGCTTCCATGTGTCACATGTCCAGCCGAGGCATTGGTATATGCTGCTATAGCTATTGTAACAACTCAGGCCTTTATAACAACTTGGATATTATAATTACCATAACAGACCACCCTACCTGCTGTGTGGTGTGTGCACTTGGTAATCATACTGTAAATCTCACGCTGTGATGTGTGTGTGTGTGTGTGTGTGTGTGTGTGTTTGAGTGCCCACACCACTTGCTGTAAGGAATGGACTACTGTTCTCCTGCGAGTTCCTAGCCTGGCTCCAGGAGCTTTGCTTGCACGGTTCACAGTGCCTGCTTAGTGCGCAGGCATCCTGGCTCTACCAGGTGGGCATGACCCACTGGCGGCAGCAAGAGCATTTGAATTGGAGTGTGTGTGTGTGTGTTATCGTTTTTGAGTTTATGTGGTCTAGTTGTAAAAATGTTAGGTTTAACCAAGTACATATGTATATCATCTCAATAATTAACACCTTCGTTGCGGCTGCGAAATTGAAATTAGAAGCACAGATCCGGCTGGTTCGTGGGGGATCACACCAGTCTCTCTCCTCCTGGGTCCAGCTGTGCCTCCAATCTCGATAAAAGAGAGTTGTGTTTATTGTTTACTTTGCTTAATACCACTGTTATCTTTTGTTCTTAAGTTGGTTTTAATAACGAATGTGGACACAGAATACTATTAAGTACAAGGTTTTATATTCTTTATTTGAAGAAGTGAAACAATCTCTGTAGCCATCACCCTTTGAAGTATTGGACTACCTTTCTGTCAATCTCTTTCAAATGAGTCCATTCTTTTTGTGTGTGTGTGTGTGTGAAGGGCCAGAACTTGATTATATCATTGCCTAATTATAGTGGAGTACATTAGATAAACCCTACTAAATTAAATAATTAATTGTAATCAAATGGTGGTTAGGATATTGTTATTCAACCAGTACACTATACTTTGTTGTTGTTGTTGTTGTTGTTGTTGTTGTTTTTGCTATTAATATTGTCTTTGTCGTATCCATGGAGATTTTGTGCATGCTCATTCACATACATACATGTTTGACTAATTCTGGACAGAAGACAGGTGAGTCTGGCAACGTCCAGTCCTATGTAGTGTGATGGTAGCTATGTAGTGTGATGGTAGCTATGTAGTGTGATGGTAGCTATGTAGTGTGATGGTAGCTATGTAGTGTGATGGTAGCTATGTAGTGTGATGGTAGCTATGTAGTGTGATGGTAGCTATGTAGTGTGATGGTAGCTATGTAGTGTGGTGGTAGCTATGTAGTGTGATGGTAGCTATGTAGTGTGGTGGTAGCTATGTAGTGTGATGGTAGCTATGTAGTGTGATGATGTCATAATGTTGATCTGTTGGAATACTATGATTATTACTTGTCCTTACCTTTCCATGTGAACCACTATATGTTTCACATCCTGTTACATACATCTCTGACTATTGCAGCAACATCACACGTACCTGCTCTCATGAGCTAATTTGAATGTGGTAGTAAGACATTCCATCAAAATTTCAGTCTCTCTTTCTCTTTCTCTCTCTTTTTTTTTTTTTTTTTTTTTTTTTTGCTGTATGAAATTAGTGAAATTGTGGTGTCTAATTAGATACGATTCTCTTTTGAATATGTGATGCATCCTTACAAGTTTCCATCCTCTACTGTGGACACTTTATGAGGTTGAGTCCCAAGGTCTTCCAGTGATGCAGTGCTGCACCTGTCGGAACCCTGGTTAGTCTAGGACCTTATTTACCCAGCCCCACCTTCTTTCAAGCCCCTCCTCCTTTCAAGCCCTCCAACATTACTAGGGTATGCGGTGGGCTGGTTTACATGGCCTGCTTGCCCGTTCTATTCTACATATTATTGAATCTATTAATAAGTATCTTTATACGATTCTGTAAAGTTTCTTAAGACACGCCCACATACACGCCCACATACACACTTGGGTTTATATTACTGTTCATTTGAAGTTTGTAGTTGTGTTCCTCCACACTCTAGTGTTGTTAAGGCTAAATTAAATCCACATGCATTTCTTTTTAATTGGCTGTGAAAGAAAGAGAATACATCTAATAAATATGAGAAGGATGACAAAGAAATTGTTAATCTTGTTCCCCGTCAGTTAATCTATGCCACGCCTCTCAACAAAACCTCCCTGCCCAATCCACTCTCTTTGAAAGGTAGTGTTCACAACAAATTACCTCCTAGTTGCTAAAGGAACTTGTGGGTTGTAGCACAGACCTTGAAATGTGCAGCCTCAAGCCATGCAGATGCAAGTGGTGTAGGGTATGTTTGAAGGCTATATTTGCCGACTCTGTGGTTCCTGCATCACTCCACCCAGCGCCAAACCACTAACAGATTAATGAGAGAAGGATTTCAGTTATTGGTTCAAGGATATCAGGTGAAGTGAGGGCTTTGAAAATATGGTGAGCATGGAGAATATCCAGTGCTGGTTACTGTATCTTGGCGCAAACTGTGAGATCTGGCAAATCAGATTTGTTAGGAGTAATTGCACGGGTACGACACTATTTGGGATTAATATCATTTTACCCATGCTATAACTTACTAATTGTAGGCCAGCTATTTTTCTTTTTATAATTTGCACTATAGTTATGTGGTATCGTTCAATCAATATCTCTGGATTGCAGGATTAGCTTCCTCTGGAACTTAGTTTTTCACTTCAGAAAGAATGTCTTTGCCAAAGAATGACATAGTCTCTGAAAACTACCCTCACTGTACATTTCCAAGACTAGTACTGCATGCATGCGTGACTATTTCACTTAGCCACCATGGATTAGTTACTTTGCTATTTCACTTTCCCTGTCCTATTTTCCCGTGATATTTCAATTGAACAGCGATTTTCCCAGAACATTATTGAATAGGTAATTTACGCGCCATACTATTAAAATAGAAACATCCCTTCGGGCCCCCCCCCCCCCTCAATTTACAGCACAAGTAGATTACATCTGCACTCAGTCAACAGAGCGAAGATAAATTAATTAGTTGCCTTAAATGATTACAACACACAAGTCCCTATGAAACCTTGAGGTTGATGAGGTTTTCCCACGGGCTTCTATTTCTAATGGCGGATGAGCAAGTGAAGGAAGTTTAGGGACAGTTAGAGTGGAGGATGGTCGTTGGGTGTTGGTTGTTATCTTTCGTAAGCTACGTATCCAAGTGTTTTGTTTGTGTTGGTGAGAAATGACCCTTGAAATCAGGATGGATTAGGTGTTGGCAGTTTTCTTGACGGTGTAGAAATTGATAATCAAAACAAGGGGAGGTAGAGGCAGGTCAGAACAACAACCGCCTCAAGGTGATTATATGTGCTCAGATACGAGCAGTTAACAGAGAATGCAGTCCAATTTTAGTATTAGGTGATCATTGTATGTCTAGAGGGGGTGGAAAAGCTCGGTGCAATTTTGACAAATTGTGCAATACTTTAATAGTTTTATTTTTACTTTGATCAAAAGAACATAATGTTCACCGTGTTTTTTTATGGAACTCATAGCAGAGAGACTACTAACTTGACTGTCGTATCTATAGATACAGTCTTTTCTTGTTGAAATATCTGATTAGGTACTGCTAGTGACCATATATCTCAGCCTGTGAACAGATGCTCGAGCTATAAATGTCCTGATTTGAAGGAGCTAGCTTGTTACAAAGTTAAGTGATGAAGTGGACGAGATGTAATCTTCAAAAACGTAAACTGTCCAATTTAAACAATTCCCTTATATCCTTCTCAATTACTTCCATAAAAAAATAATAAAAGTAAAAGTAAATTTTAAAAAAAACACACACACACACAAAAAAAAACCCTTTTCATTTAATTTACTGTATCAAGAGAATTCAGCAGCTGTTGAGAAGGTACTCACTCTTGAGTTCATCGTCAGACTGAGGCTGTTGGTTGTGGCTGTTCCCGTTGGGGTCAGATTCCAGAGGTCTGCGTAAATACTCTCAAAGGGACAAATATCGTTTAAGAGGAGCCAAACAAAATATAATAACAAAGCACAAACAGCCCCAGGACATTCCCCTCTGAGTGTTCCAGTGATGATATTTGAGAAAGCAGAGGATTGTACTCTGCAATCTGGTAGGGCAATGAGCCGTGACCTGGAATTTCAAAGTTTGATTGAAGTTGTGTTGAAATGATATGGTGTATGGAATGGAATTGAACCGTGTGGGCTGCACCAGTGGTCTCTTGGGAATACAATAATAGGAATGAATATTTCAAACTCACTGTCCAGTACAATATTTAGAGAATAATAACAGAGAGATGATATTTATTAAACATGAAAATACAGTTCATCCCAGCATCTCGTAAAAAATATAAAAAAGAGTATTTCAGACTATTAGTTCCGAACTTCTCACCGTACACTCACTTGAATTGATATATAGATAAAAAAAACATCCAGTCAGTCAGTCATGGTTCATTCCGTTGTATCTCTTCCATAATTCGGTAAATTTCATACACATGTGGACGGGGTAGGCTGGCTCAAAAAATGGTGCCGCAAAATGGAGAAAATTTTTTTTCCGCTTCACGGTGTGAATTGCTATGTTTGGTGTGAGAAATGTCTTGTGTAGTTGAGCATTGAACACATATCCAACACATGCCCAACTCTTGTTTCCCCAGGAACTAACACTCCAACTGGCTCCATCTGCGTTTCCATATTTTACAAGTAGGTGGTAGCTGCCGATGTTGTACAAAAGACTGGAATTTTGTTCGTGTGTTTGTCATGAGAGTGAGTGTGTAGTTAGAATCGTCGTGGTGACGTTTCCCAGTGTCAAGTATGAATAAGATGCAACATCTCAAATTCTGGAGAAACCCACACCTCAACTTGCAACCACTGAAGCTAAGCCAAAGCAGTGCCACCAGCAGCTGAGGCCTGAATTTCAAACCACAAAAAACATGTCTATATTGAGCCCCCCCCTCCCCCCCTTTACCAAAACGTCTTCCTACACCACTTCATAGGAACCTCTACAAAATGGAACTCCTAAAAGCAACATGACTCTCAACAACAGCCAACATCAATGGAACAAAATAAGTTTCCACTACAGAAAACGACATCTGAAAGCGACCAAAGTCTCTATATATGGGTGCTAAACCATCCCCGCCTTTTTCCTAGTGAAAGTTAAATTTTGTACTTTTTTTTTCTTTCCTCGTTTGGCATGCGACTAGCACAGATTCCAGCTACTGCCACTCTCTAATGCACTGTTTTCACAACTACTACAAATCCGAGAATGGAACCTGGAGTTGTCACGGCCTCTCAAATGGACCGCTGAAGTTTCTGTGTCAACTGTGAGTCTTTCAGTATTAGTAAGCGCACGAGATCAAACAACTTATAGTCTGTTTTGTTGTTGTTGTTTTTAAGTTGGCAAAAATCTACTTTTGGTTGGCTAGTCTTATATGGCAGCGAAACGTCTCGTTAAAAGATTGTAAACTGTTTTAAGTTTTTAAATTTTATTGATGAATTTGTTGTTTTATACGATTTAAATTATTTTTTGTGTTATAATAATACGCACCAGGATATCTTTCTAGTTCACCGCTCCTTGCTTCGTGGAACAACTGAACAATGTTTAACTTTCCATTATCTTAAACTAACTCACATTGATATATTGTAAGCCTCACCTAAAGTTTATTCACTTACTGTGCAGACAAAAGTACAGTAATTATTATTAGGGTTGCTAGTGAACCTAGTGATTCTGGAGAGTGCTCTTGGCTGAATTTCCTATAAAAAAATAACAATAATGAGACGCTATGCTGCAGCATCTGAAGATTCAGACCCATTGCAAGTGCTATCGTCAGAAGAATGCACAGCATCTTCTAAACCTTCCACTTCCCTAGAAGTAACTGTTGGAGATCCAATGAAAGCAAAAACATCTGTACTGCTCTCTTGCAAGTCCCTTTCATCGCTCTCCGCTTCAGACAATCCAAACTCGTCGTTGAACAACAAACTAACAATACCGTCTGCACTCAGCCACGAAGCCATGCTACCGCTGGGTAGGCTAATAAAATTCGACGGAATAGTACGTCACGGTTTCCTTAGTTACCGTATACCTGCGCATTAATAAAAATTATATGCAATAAGGCTAAGCTTAAGCTCTATTATGGTGTTTAAAACAAGTCGATGGTGTGAGCGGTTAATTTTTATACTTCTTTTTGTGTCGATGGGTACCTCGACCGCCATATGGCGGTTATACCGGTGAAAGGGTTAATAAAGAAAGGGGTGCCCACTTGGTAGTTTATTAATTTAGCCACCACTTGTAAACAATTTTGGTTGCACTGTAGTTGGGCTAAATGACCTCAACCTAACTAAACTATCTGAAAGGTGTTATAGCTAAATCAAACAGCTACCTCGTTGGGTTTTTGAGTTGTTATTGTTTTGTTTAATTAAAGGACTAAAACTTGTGTGTGTGTGTGTGTGTGTGTGTGTGTGTGTGTGTGCTGTGCCTATGGATCTCTGCCCACATCTCTCTCACTGATGAGAGGCAGTATCTTTACTTCCAGAAATGGTACACATTATCAGTGGAAAAAAAACCTGACCATTCAATAGCTGACAACAATTTCAATAGACGTATTCTCCCACTGGCTTTTTAAACAATACAAAATGCATTTATTAAAGGCTGAGAAAGAGATTGTGAAACAATTTTAATGTTAAACCTCCAGTAATGTGAAACAGGAAATAAACACAGAGTACCTCTAAGCCCGATGGTTGTCTGACTTAATGAAATGAGAACTCTGTTCACTAAGCCGGTTCCTCTTCAGGATTGATTGCCTGCTGTGTCGATGTATTGTGATGGTCTACACTGCTGCTGTCTTTCAATGGGAGATTTTGTTTCGCTCTATTTGTTGCCTGGATACTACCAAGTGGTTGCCCAGTTTGGTAATAGCAGCTTTTTACTGCATGGAAGCGGGCAGTGTACTATTTGACCATAAATGGCAAATGACGGTCAACTGGTCATTTTGGCAATTGCACAATATATGGGACCTACAGTTGGAGGTTGAACCTATTTTACCCCCACAATATCTGTATATACATACATGTATAATACATATATTTATATATATATTGTATTCCATGCTACCCTAGTGCTCCGTCATGTTGTTGTTCTTGTTTTTGTTTTGTTTGTAACCTCCCCCACCAAGAAACCAAGAAGCCAGAGAGAGTATGAGAAGTGGCCATTAGTGGATTACCTATAAAGACTGTATAAATGGAAAGAGGGGGATCTCTAGGTTCAGGTTGGTGAATTGGTCTGCCATTTCACTACTGTCAAGACCACTTCCTTTCCCCCGTGGAGTAAATACCATACTGGTGTGGTCTGACTGGCGCTCACCCACCAAACCCGGCCTCATTTAGTGTGGAGAGTGTTGTGTGGTCGAGAGATGTAGGGCTTTACTCTCTCTCAGTGAGTGCGCTGTCTGGGGAATCAATTCAATTAGTGCCACTCAGTGGGTGGCTTGTTACTACGACGACTTGCTTTTATGTAGCTATGATGATGGTGTGTGTGTGTGTGTATGCACGCGATCAGTGGCTTCAATATAGTCAACGTATTTTAAATTTTGACTGTATTCCAATTTCAAAACAGAGCACCAAATGTCTGCTGCCAACCCTCTTGTGTATGAACAGATGTGCTCCTACTTCTCCCTGCATGGAGCAATGCCTGCCCTCACAGGTGTATTCAATTCTCCCCTCCAACAATTTACAAATTCTTTTTGTCCTGTTTATATACTGTATTAATTGGGTAATAATGAATATAACAAGATCATGGAAGAATTTGATAAATTATACATTCACATCTAACAAAACAATGCAATAACAATTCTCTGGAGTTAATAGCACGGCACTGTACCACTCTGTCTGTATGAGCACGGCACTGTACCACTCTGTCTGTATGAGCACGGCACTGTACCACTCTGTCTGTAACGATGTCAGAGATGCTAGCCAATTCCTGGCAGGACCCAGAATGCAGTATACCACAAATTGCCAATACATTAGAATGCATTTATAAAATGCACTCCCGGTATGAAAAGCAGTTTTTCTCTGTTTTGACATCCAATATAATATAACAAAACTTAACCTGATGTTTCAACTTAATTCTCTCTGTTGTTATTATTATTATTATTATTAATTATTATTATTATTATTATTATTATTATTATATTATTAAGTCCAGAACGACTGAATCATTGTTTCCATTTATGTGTAGTTTAGTGGAAAAAGAATTTTATACTGTAACTTCTATTTTTACAAAGTTTGTGTTCAGTTATTAAGTAAAGCCAGACATCACAAACACGCGTGCTTGTAGTCAAACTTCATGACACATGTATAATCAAACACTCCCATACATTCATTAAATCTTTGGCTGGAAATATTGGAATGTATTATCAAAGAAGTGTAAAACGGATTGAAATGAGATAAGCTTAACTTCAATGGCTGCCACAAGAAACTCTATTAACAAGTACACTCTGAGCTACACTCACTTGTATACATCTTCTGGCCCTGATATATTCTCACATTCCTCTGTCTCTTTTGATAGGCTAAGGGCTCCTAACATTTGTTGTGGTAGTATATTATTATTAATTAATGGTTGGTCATGTGTATATTTCAGCTACTAATGAGTTAACAGGGGAAAAGAAAATTTTACCCTTTCTTTCCACCATTCTCTCCTGTAGTGAATTCTGGCTGCACTTAGGCACTTAGATAACTCATGTTTTCACTTAATGTTCTCATACTACATTCCTTGTTGCTAACTCTCACAAACATATATAACCATACTTGTTCATTCATCCACTCTTTCTGTTACTGAGTTGTTCGACTTGATAAAAGATTAATGATTTAGTAGAATACTCTGCTGGCTGATAACCGTCTCTTTGGGGTATCCTACACTTCCCTTTCATACCTCACACATGCACACACACATGCACACATACACACACACACACACGGGAATCGCATAGTTGAGTGGATTTTTTGCCTAAGCTGTAAGCAAACCATCTACCACTTATGAAATGCTACGTATTTCCCACTACAAACAGTTCTCAGTGTATGACTATATCATGTACATACATTATTTAATGGACCCTTGCTGTTTGTGTTGTTGTACAGGTTCCATTGAAAGCTGGTCTTGTCATCAACGTAATATAACGTGTTACTGTTAAGAGCAATCCATAATGTTCAAGAAACAGAGCACAGACTCAAACAATGCAACTTTCATAGTGAGCGTGGTCAGGTCAAAGGACCGGAAAGTTCTCCAGAAAGGAACGCTTGAAGCCACTCCCAGTTCCGTCATGTACCGTGGCAACGATGGCTCCAAGACGAAGCTGTCCTGGTCCCTGAAGAGCCTGAGGAAGATAGAAGCAACCACAGACAGACTCTTCATGATGGACACTGGCGATACAACATGCAGCTTGTCCGAGGAAGGCGTTATTTGGTTCCAAATGCCCAACGCCAAGCAAGTTCAGAACGTGATCTTATGGAACATGAATATAATGATACATGCTGAAACTCCGCCTAGTCACAGGAGCGTGACGAGCTCCGTCTCCGTACCAGTTTCGCAGACTGCATCCACAATTGCTAGCGATTATGCCCCGCCCCTTCCCCCGCCCATGCACTGGAAGTTGAACACCCGCGCTTCAGTGGATTCCAATTCTTCAACGGTCAGCCCAACCAGTTCTCGGGCGTCTTCAGTTCAGAGAGATGTGTTCGAGGTAGAGAGGGTGTTTGAATCGGGCAAGAAGGAGCGAGGTGTGCTGGAAATCCTCGAAAACGAAGTCATATTTGTAGAGTTGGAAACGGGAGAGCGTCGCAGAATATCGTGGGCATTCAAATACATTCGTCGGTTTGGACATGAGGGAGATTTTTTCACTTTGGAGGTAGGGCGGAGGGCACCTGGGGGCGCTGGCCTGCACAATTTCAAGACTACACACCCGGCAGATCTGAATGTGGCCGTCAAATCAGCCAGTATGAGTGGCAGGGGCACTCCCCCTTCTCCTCAAGTGGGAGAATCTGGTGCGAGATCTCAAGTGCGATCTTTCACACCTCCCAGTCAGAGACATCCGCCATTCAACCCCCCGGGGCCTCCGACCCCTTACCCACCTCCGCTTCGTGCGGCACCTCTTCCCCCGACCCCATCCCAGCTCCCTACACTTCCGATTCCCCCATCACCTCCCCAGCCAACTCGAAACTCTGCCCACTTACATCATCACCAGTCACAGCTGCCCCCTGCCAAACATTCAACCAGCGGAGGAGGGTTCAGCAGGTCAGACTCGCTTTTGAGGAGAGCTTTTTCAGCGGCGGATTTGAGGATGAACGTGTTCGAGGTGAAAAATATTAGTGACGACAAGAAGGAAGTCGGTCAGGGAACGCTTGAAGTTACAATGACGGACCTCGTTTATGTGGATTCACGAACGAATGAAAAATGGAAGTGGCCTTTCAAATTTTTGCGTAAATACGGCTATGAAAAGAATATATTTTCATTCGAGGCTGGTCGAAGGTGCCCTGGAGGGCAGGGATTGTATGCATTCTCTTCTGATCGTGCCAATGAAATCCATGAGACCATCGTGACCAACATTCAAGGAGGAAAGAAACAAAAGGAAGAAAATGATCGCAGGAAGTCGCAGGCTACACCTAGCAATGCCGAGCACAACCATGTGCCAAAGAGCATGCCCAAGAGCCAGTCGAGATACTCCTTCACGGAAGAGCAAGCTCAGCCAACTTCGTCTTTGGTGAAGCTAACGAACAAGAATCACTACAACATCGACACCACAAGTCTCCATGCCTTGATGCAGACCCGACCACTGCCGGCCGAGCCTATCGAAGGGGCACCTCCCCCGCCCTCTTATCCCGCTCCTCTCCCTGTACACCCCACGCCTAGCCACCCGCCCACTCATCCTGCTCCACCGCCCACTCATCCTGCTTCTCCACCCACTCACCCTGCTTCTCCACCCACTCATCCTGCTCCTCCGCCCACTTATCCTCTGAAGATGACAAGCACATCACCTCCTGCTCCAAAGTTTAAATCGCCGTCACCTCCTCCGTCGGTACAGCCACACCCATCTGCCACGCCCATGGCACCAGTCCCATCACCAATGCAGCTCGTCAAACATGATTTAAGACCAGTCAAGCAGCAGCCCCTAATTAGAGAGCATCACTACGACGTTCCTGACAAGTACGGTGCCAACTCTAAAGGCAGCAAAAAACAGAAACGGGCGAGCAGCTCCGATGCTAAGAGCAAGAAATCTACCTCCGTGACATCACCTAGCGAGAAAGTATCATTGAAGAAGAGATTGAGTAAGCCAAACGTCACTGAAAATATGCTTCCTCAGCAAAGTACAGAAACTTCAAAGGAGTCCAAGTCCAAGTTTCGTAGCTTGCTGAAGAAGAAAAAATCGAAGCGTGCGTCTATTGACATCTTGACTGGTTCGCCCTTACCAAACGGCACAACAGTTGCTGCTGAAGCTGCTAATGGGGCAGGTGTTGAGGAACCCAGAGGAATGTATGTCAACGTGAAACTTGGGTCCTTGCAGAGAATGAAGAAAAGCATTTCGTGCGACGACCTTTTGAGCAGCTGTGAAGTCGCCGACAAGCACTCGTCGGAATCAGCCGTTCCACTCCCCCAGCTGTTTTCCAGCCAAACTCCGCCTGCTCAGCGTCGTCAGACCAACACAGACCTTTCGCCGCCTGAGATAGGACTGATCTACCAGAACCTACAGGATATAAAGACCAAGGGTGAGAGGAGCTATTCGAATGCAGTTGGCGTACCAACGACGACTGAAGATTCTAGCACGCCCAAAGCAGATCAAGCTCCCCTCTACACTAACGTTGAAATAATGTCCGAAACTGAAGCCCCACCTCCTCAAAGAGTCATAGCGTACACTGAAGTTGATATACGTCAGACTTCTCCACCTCGTACTGGTCCTCCTGCCTCTTCATCCCAAACCCACGTCAATGGTAGTTACGGTATGCTGGCGAAGGGCATGCCTCCTCTCCTTAAGCAAGCCATTCTCCAGAAAGGTCCCAAGAAAACATCCCGAAATACCAATCGGAATCGATCTCAAAGCTTGATACCGTCTCCCACCCACGAAGTTGAAACAAACAATTCGAGGCATCGTTCTCAAAGTGAAGTTGCCCCCGAGGAAGACTTGGCAAGTGCAGCAGCTGTGATGGATGTTTTGCCAGAGGTGGATAACAGCCAGAGGTTTGAACGTGTGCAGTACGCTCCGCTAGATTTTGCAGTCATGGATGCAGTAGCCGAGATCCACAGAGGTCACACAGATATTCGCAACTTTGATGAGCTTCTGGAGCGACATGATATTAGAGTGATGGAAGCTGAAGGAAGAAAAAGATAAAATCATTACTACGTCAAAATAAACAAAAACACAACAAGAACTCATATTTAGCTGTTAATTATTAATTTTTGTTTTGTGTTTGTTCAAATCAACTTATGTTATTTTAACAGTGATATTATAGTCATAGTAATAAATTGCTTGGGCCTGTGGGAAATTTTACTTGCATGTGCGATCTGGCTCTATATTATGTACATTGGCGATTGAGAGCCGAATGGTAAAGTATCGCCGATTTTACATGTTAGTCGCCGCTACAATGGCTTGGCTTTCTTCAGCTTCAAGAAGTAGTAGTTTTTTCTTGTCTAAATCAGTGAGGTCTCTCTCCAACTTCATTAGGAGTAAGTGAGTGTAAACTAGAGTGTTGGACTTTTGTAGTCAGTGTAAATGGGCACCTCGGATTATCTATGCACCAGCTAATACGACTACAAATCCTATGGAAAATTTCCTTTAGTATTACTATTATACTCTAAAATATACAGGTCCAAAGCCTGTGCTATCCAGAGTGCCAGCAGTTCCTAAGATCTGCGAAGAAATTGTAAGTAATTAAGTTTGGTTTTATTTTAACTTCATTTGATTATAACATTCTGTTTTGGATCCAGGCACCTCCGGACCAGGGATGTCCAGTGTGCAGGAAAGGTAGAGTTCCTTGCTATTTGATGATGATGATTATGATGACAATGATTATGTGTTTTATATTGATGGGTGGGTAGCATATTAAGAGCACACAAGTTAATAAAGTATTCCAAATGGATGACTGTTCATTAATTACTTTTTGGCTGGGTAGCCTTGAGTCAGTTTTAAACTCTTGGACTTGTGGCAAAGGGAATGGTTCATCAGGTAAAGGGTCCTGTTTGTTTTAAATAATAGTGAATTCAAATGAATATAAGTGGTTTTGAAGAAATGGGTGGAGTTCGCTCTTTCTTCCTCCCCCCCCCCCCTCCCCCCCACTAAAAACAAAATATTGGGAGGCGATTGCCCCCTGCCGCCACTCCTAGAAGTAACTTGATTGCATGCACTTGCAGAATAAACTTCTTGGGAAAAGTACTAATTAATGTATTCATTATTTTTTTCATTGTTTTTTTTTTTTATTTAATTTTTTAATTTCATATCATTGCCCTACACTGCAATAGCAGGCCGAGTATTCCCCCCCTCCCCCCTCCCCCCCAAACCCTCTAATGTTTTCATGTTCCTGCTCCACCATTATGTCAACTGTCAAATAGCCTAGTGGACTTACTAGGCAGTAATTCCATTCAATTCTCAACCGTCTCTACGAGTAAAGATCTGGGAAGATAGTGTACCATGAGCTACAGTTCTGCATTTTGTAATGTCTTCCTCAAAGCTCAAGAGTGATGTTTTGCAGTACACTGAGGTCAAGGTGCACTGGCCATTCAACAGCATTGAAGATAAATAGTATTGTGTCTATTGGCAGTTCTCACACATTGTCCACTAATCCTTGTAATGAATACAGGAAGTCTAGCTCGCTCAACCTTCACGCTGAAGCTCACCATTGGTAACAATAACAACAACAATAATTAGATGTATTCTCTCTCTTTCACAGGCACAATAAATATCTGGTTGCCACTGGAAATAGAACCCAGGACCACTTAAAGCACAAGCAAGCGGTCCTGGGTTCGATTCCCGGTGGCGACCAGATATTTTTAATTCTGCTTTGTTTAAAAAAGCTTGTGAAAGAGAGAGAATACATCTAATGAGTAAAGAAGGCTGAGAAAGAAATTATGCAACAGCAAGAATGTAACAGTTATAATGATGTAATTTACTCCCCTCCATTCTCCATGACTAGGTCTGCAGTACTTTGGGTACAGGGATGTCTTACTACTGAGGCAGTTTCTGACGCCTGACGGCTACATCATTGGTCGCAGGCACACGCGTATCTGCCCCAAGCTACAGCGCAGAGTTGCCAGGTGCATCAGAAGGGCAAGGAAAGAAGGTAAAGATGCCAACATTATCAGTTGTACTTGGAGGATTATTATTATTTTTATATTAGGTCTTCTTCCAAACTTTGAAGCCAAGCCAAGTGAATCATCAAGCTAGCAAATTCTGTCCATCTTTTGTTCTTCTCAATTCCTTTGGTTTAAAGAGTCTCTGTCACTACAATGTGTTGCAGACTGTCTGACTTGTGTGCTTTATTAAAGCACTTGTTGTGTAAATAATATTTATTGTATAACAGTTCAAACAAAATTAATTACTAGTCTTCTACATGTGTTTGGGTGCTTGGTAAGATAATTCCTGCAGTTAGCCTACTTACTGCACATGCTCAGTAGTTTTATTCAAAGAAACTTGGTGTAATACTGTTCATACACTATTGCCATTCCTATTCTGAAAGGAAAAAAACAAACACTTAACCCCCTACTATTAAAGTTTTTTTGGTGTAAAGAATTATTAAATCAATTACTGCAAATGAAATGGCAAGTGCTAGACATGACTATGGGAACAAGAAATGGTGGAGCTAATAGAGTTACTACAAACAGAGCAACCAGAGTTAGTCCAACGTAATCTCTGGCAGCCATTCCCCCTCTCATATCAGGTCTTCGTTTTGTTCTTGCTCTTCTTGAACGAGAGGTTGTCCATTCTGGTCCACGTTCTGGTAAATGGTTCTGTCACTGCCTATATATTTGTCTCGTATCGCCTTGGTATTCATGTATATGATTTCATCCTCGAGCTCTGGGTTGCTATTGCTGGTGCCCACTCCCGTCTCCAGCTTTTCAGAGAATGTATCGACGCTGGATGTCTTCATCCAAGGCACCCTGGTGTTTTCACTCGCCTTCACTTTATCCAGCAAGGCTTGGTCCACGTACGGGGCATCTTTTATTTCCGTGCTCGAATCTGACGATTCATCTCGCGCCTTTTCGTCGTACGCATTTGCCGGCTGCGGGGCCTGATAGTGAGTGGTTGCCGTGGCAGGGTGCTCCGCCCTGCTGTATTTCTTCACATGGGGTAGTCGGGAATGTGACACGGTTTGATGTAGTTCGTTTCCAACTAGAAGCGTTGGGGTCGATACCCGATCGACAGAATGCCTCAAGCCTTCATGCTGTCTGGGTTCAGCCATCATGTCCTCCATCCTGGCCGCCTGCTTTTCCCACCACGGTATGTTATCCATCAGTCTATGTTTGAAGTCCTTTATGTGCCGTCTGCCGCCTGGCTGGTAGCCGTCGTGTAGAGACGCAGGTGCAGAGTTGAGTGCGATTATCTTCGTGAACTTCCTGCCCGTCACGTTCGGGTAAGACTGCGCGACGTTCTTCTGACTTCCAGGGGGTGTGGCCGCGTCCGTACTGTTGTCCTGTTTATCCGTGGCGGACTCAGAACTCTTCATGGTGCTGTGTTTCTTCTTCAGTATATATACCAGCCCGCATGTTGACAGAGCTGACAGCACTGCCAGTAACAGCAGCACCACCACCACGGCAATCACTGGCACCAGCCTGTTGTGGAAGACTAGGGGAAATAAATAAATTAATTAGTAATAAAAATTAAAAAGGAAATAGTTATGGGAGGGAAGGTGATGCAAGTGGGGATAGGTATAATAAATGGTAGTGTGTTCACGTGTGAGAATGGTAGACATTTTCTCGTTCAGAATGCACCCCTCACAACACAAGTGAGGTTAATAATTTACATATTATTGCTCTAGCCATGTTTAGTAGTAATAGTAGTAGTAGTGATAATAATAATAATAGTAGTAGTAATAATAATAATAGTAGTAGTAGTAGTAGTAGTAAAATTGTTGCTTAGAAGGTAGAAAGACGCCCTAATTAGAGGTGCAGAGAAATTAGGTGGTTTTAGATGCTATTACCATGGGTTGTATAGTATAGTAGTGAATAGAAGTAGTGATAATAGTTGTAATAGTTAGGGAGTGTGAGGGAGTGTGGTAGTAGTAATAGAAGTAATAGTGGATAGATCACATACGACCACTAGAATTAGCTCGTAGAAACAGCAAATGCACTGTTAGCTATCATGACTCACCATTTAAAGCAGTTTCTTGAATATAAAGAGAGCTTCTCTTTCCCTAACCCTCCAACTTCTCACATACACACACACACACATTACACACACACACATTACATACATACACATACATAAGTATATACATACACACACAAAAAAAATGCAAATTTTCTTGCTGCCACTAGGCGGTCATGTGCACCTGGTAGAGCCAGGATGCCTGTGCACTAAGCAGGCACTGTGAGCCGTGCAAGCAAAGCTCCTGGAGCCGGGCTAGGAACTCGCAGGAGAACCAGACCCTTCTTCACAGCAAGTGGTGTGGGCACCCGAAATCCTACCTGGACCATGCTGTTCATGAGAAAAGGCCTTGAATTTGCACCCCAGCAAATGCCAGGTACCCAATCACAGCTGGGTGGGCTGGTGGGGCTGGTAGGAGGCAGATGGAATACCAGATAGAAAAATTGCCTGAGTTGGGCTTGAACTCAGGACCTAAGGCCCTGAGCCCAGGACACAACCACTACACCACATAGCCACCACATACATACACACACATCCATACACACATAATAAGTTTATACATACATACACACATACAAACAAACATACATACTGTACATACATAATATATATACTTATATACACACATAACTGTGTAATAACACATACACATAACATATAATTCTTACAAGACCCTCGGTTCTCCAATTTCTTTATCATAAAAACGTCTCCAAATCGGTTCTGAGCTCGGCAGGAGATCTTCTCAATCCCAGACGGTCTCCATTCCAAGATGGAGTGAGTCACTGTAGAGGAGACGTTGACTGTGACCAGTCTGCTCAGCTTCACGGGGAAGCTTTGCTTGTTGATAGTCACACCATTCACTGCCCACTCGATGGAGTTGGGGAGAGGTGCGCTGTCGATGGCGCAAGTCAAGTCCATGAAGTCTCCCGTGGGTTTCATGCTCACCGATAACTTAGGCTTGTCTGGATTATTACAAACACACAGTGTAAATGATGATGACTATTATTATGATAATGCACAGCTGAAGCTATACTATCACCCTGTGCTGCTAACATTCGTGTTTCTGTTCATAATAACCGAAATATTGACCAAATTAACTAAATACTAGTTGGTATATAATAACGAGATGTTTGTAAAAATGATTACTATTTCCTATTCTATGCAGTTATTTGTTAAACCTCCCCCCCGCTTATAAATTCAAACAATAAGGCACTTAATTAAAAATGGGTGCTTAACAGCGAGAAAACGGGAACTTAACAAAAAAAAACAGCGCTTAATAAAGAGGTGTTTAACAAGCCACTGTTTGCTGTAAGCTATACTACTAACAATATTAATTTTAATGATATTCATGGCTGTTCAAGTAATTATCAACTTACAGTATACATTAACTCTGAAGTGCAAAATTTTTGAACTTTTAATACTTTTGAAGTGACAAATATAAGTCTCTGTATTGTTCGGATGAGCAACAAAATTTAGCCGACGCCCATTACCAATTACCATGCCGTCTCTGTCTATCCACTCCGTCTCCACTTGTGGAAAAGGATCAGCGGAATTACAAGTCACATCTACTGTAGAGCCATTCAGGTAGTAAGACTGGTTGTTTACTATTTGAAGTCTCAGTGGATCTGGAGATATACATAATGGAACAATTCTTTGATTAGTGTATTGCACCAGGGGTCATCTGCCCAATTACATATATATTTTATTGTTTCACTAATAGCTGTGCAAAGCGTGAACTAGTACATTTGCGTGCATGTGTGCGTATATATATTATTGATTTGCTTGAACATAAGTGGTGAGCGAGCTAGCCTAGCTATATTTAACTAGAGCACCCACGGTGTGAACCCTCAGCGCACCCAGGGGTGTGAACCCTCAGCGCACCCAGGGGTGTGAACCCTCAGCGCGTTAGTACACAACTAAGATTTCTTCGGATTACTTTAGCTTCTAACTACCTAGAACGCACACGGTTAAAAGAAAATACGCTAACTATAAGTGATCATGTGACTGCTGTATGACGTAACCCAAAATACGTATAAGTTAAGGGCGTTGCATCTAGCTTGCACTTATTTAGAGCTGAAGTTTCCCCGCTTTACTCAGAAACTAGCTCGAAATTTGAAAAAGTGGTCATTTAAGGGAATTAAATTCTCCTACTGCATCAGCTATTCATGAAATTAAATGCTAACAGACGGACATACAAACGCACTACTATAACCCTCTCACGCATGCACGCTGAGTTAATAATACAAGGATTTACTAATTCCGTTTTTAAATTTTATTCTTAAGTTTATAATTAGAAGTGAGAGCTAACTACGAGTGACAGCTAGGCATTATGTATATAGTTATGAAATTGAAATGTTCTAACCATTCGGCAGCGACAGTGCTATGTATCTTCCTGGTTCGTATGCTATTTATAAGAAGTTCAGGCTGTAATGTCGGCCCCAAAGGAAAGCCTTCTTCTCAAGGCCTGCAACTCATTACTGAATGGTCGACAAGTTCATTACTTCGTTTCTTTTATTTTATAAAAGCGCTTTACCAACTTAGTAATTAGTAGCGCAGGCGAAAAAAGGGGTCACATGTACCAAATAAATAAGCAAAAAAACAACAACAAACAAACAAAAAAAAACTAAACAAAAACAACAACAAGTAACAAAATTAATAAATAAGCATTGCAGACTGTCAATTATGTAACCCCTGCAAGTGTCTCACTCGCTCGGCAAAAATTATGTGAGTATGTATTACCGATGAAAATATTAGAGCTGTGAACCTTCAGTGCTACTATACACTATATAAGTACTATTACGAAATCATCTTAGACCAAAGGAATAATTTTATTTTGTGTAGCTATACCTAATCAGGTGTGATATGTAGCTTGTGCAATGAAAGTGCTAGATGTAAATGCTGTCTTCAAGAAGCTGGACATGCAAGGGACACTCATTGGTAGTTTCAATGCAAACTCCAACTCCAGCATTAGATAAATAAATGTGGGCGGGGAACGGAACCAGATTGTTGATCATGTGCCGGTCACATGACGTAACAGTTTGGGTTATTGCCCTCCAAAGGCTAGAGTTCCTACATAAAGCTGACTGATCACATTGTCTCTTAAAGCCAGCTCGAAATAATAAAGGAGCACAATAAAAAGAATTAAATCATTGTTCTGAGTAAGTTCATATCTACTACAACAGTTAATAGCCAGTAACTCCAAAATCAGAGTGACAGACTTAAAAATTCTCGTGTGTGTTTTGAGGGTTGAATAAGAAATACATTGTAACTTCACTGAGCATTGATGTCTGAACAAACAAACACACCTGTACTACACTTTGTGTAGCAAGTGGTAAAGGGTTTCACATGTAAATACTAGTTAAAATGACAGCTCAAAATGAGTAATGCAGTAAAACCATACAAAAGTATAGACATTTTAATCCAATACATGAGAACTAACCCAGCAGCAGTGAAGTTGTGCTGCTCTTAATTCCACATATTTCCAAGTGAACGAGGAAATCGTACGAAACATCGTACAGGAAAGAGCCGGAGAGTTGAGTGAAATTGGACGACAGTGAGCTCCCGGCTGGGAATTTCTGTGGCGTGACTGTGGTCCTCAAATTAATGTCTCCGCTGTGGACCATGGGTAAAGGGGCCTTCAAGTGCCACACAACCGTTGCCTCGTAGTAATCAGGTAATGCTTTGTATTGCGCCACAGTGACGTTGGTGGGCTGCAAGGAGTTATCTGGAGAGAAAGGTATAGGAGAGTGAGGGAGGGAGAGGGGGTAAGTACAAGGATTGAAAAAACAAAACAAAAAACAACAACAACAGAGAAACAGATGTAGAGTTTAGTAATAATATTACTCTTAAAAACGACATCTGTTTTTATAATACATTATACTATACATTGTGTCGTAAAGATTTATTATTTCAAACACATCAGCTCTACGAGTGAGTGTTTTCTTCAGTTAACAAAAACAAAAGAAAAAAGAACAAAAGTAAACTGATCTACAAGTATGTCTAAAAATAATAGGAAATGTTTCTCTTGTTAACAACCAATACTTTTAATTATAACTTAACCCGACGTTTCGACTTCTTGCTGAAGTCCTGTCTAAAAATGTTTGAAATAATGTATTATTCCACTACGAAATTGTTAAATTATATTATTCAATTTTGTATGCATACATACAAGGTAAAATGAATCTATGGAATTTAAAAGTAAGCTCTATATGACAGGTTCAGGAAAAGGTATGAATCTGCTCAATACAAGCATTGTAATACAGACAAAAACGAGAGTTGAGGTCAAATCGTTGAATTTTTCCCCTTAATATAATCTGTATCTATTTCCTTCACATCACAACATCACATTTCTGTTGAATTATTTGACAAGTGGTTTAAATAGCCTCTTATGCTAACTCAGCAATTGAATACTAAACAGGAAATGAATATTCAGGAACCTGCTTTCTCAAATTAAAGGTAAAAATAACTCGACTTTCAAAGAATTATATTTTGGAGAACATAGTTTTGTACGGTATCAGCAGATAGTTTACTGTACTATAGGTTTGCTGAAATTAAAAAAAAAATTATTTTGAGTGAATTCGTACCTTTTCCCATAGCTTGTCAAACATTAGACTAAAATAAAAGATTAGGGAGGAGATGGACATAGAAGAGGCTTACCAATTGGCAGGAACCTTGTACTGAGAGTATCTGTCATGGTAGAACACACTACCTTGATTGGTAGGAGGTAGTTGTACAGATGAAGATGCATTTCACTGGCCACGCTGGAGGCCGTGATGTTGGTGTTAGTGACGAAGGCCACAGTAGCTCCCTCGTAGGTGATCAGAGCTGCGATCTGAACGACGTCCGGGGACACGATGACAGAGCTCTTCACTCGTGACACGTACATCCACCTGACCGCGTTAGAGGTGCTTGAGTTGCACGTCACAATGACCTGATCGTCGCTGTTAGGGCAGACGATGACGTCGTTGAGTGGATCGAGGCTCAGTCCGTGGACTGTGACTTGGTGGAGCAAGACAGCAGCTGTAATGTCACGCCAGCAATTAGTACATGTATGTATGTGTGTGTATATGTGTACACATGTATGTATGTATGTGTGTGTATGTATGTATGTGTGTATGCATGTATGTATGTATGAGTGTATGTATGTGTGTATGTATGTGTGTATGTATGTGTGTATGTATGTATGTATGTATGCATGCATACCAAAGTAATTCACATGCCAATGAAAATAATGAAATGGAACTTATTTAAATTTTTTGGTTGTACTAGTGTATTTCATTTCAACCTTTCACACGAATTTAATTCAAAATAATTAGTACGGTATTGCTACATGAAAGGAAAATATTCTAATGCACTATTTTGTAATGAACATAATCAGTTGATTAACGTACAAGTATTCTTATGATTCAGTCATTCTCGGCTGAAATAATTATAATAATAGGAAATTTTTCTCTTTTTAACAGCCAATATTTTAAATTATAACTTAACCCGACGTTGCGATCAAATATTTCATTACCTGCCAATACTAGTATTCTGCTCATTTGAAATTGTAAACCTCAAAGTTTGGAATCAATGTTCAGTCTAAATGATAATACAATGAACATGATTATAATAGTCTACTAGTTCATGCAAATGGTAGTCAGCACTGAAGTTAGTGAGTTGTGCAACTATCAATATTGATACTATTGTGTTGAGGGGCTAGCTCTAGGCCAAAACTGAAATTCCTACATGTCCCACACTATAGGAAATGTATATATCCTACACTATTCTACATAGGGTAGAGCCATGTTTCACAACTGTATGAAATTTGGCGCTATTCTATGTATGATAGGTGTACGATAGATACTTTTCTCACAGTGTGGGACACAGGAAATTTCAGTTTTCGTCTAGTGTAGGTCACTTCAACTTTTCTTATGCAAAGCAAAATAAGAAGGCTATAGGGTAGCTAAATATGCATCTATTAAATACCAACCGATCGTCAGCAGGATTTGTGCTTGCCATCGCTAATAAAATAAACATAATTAGAATATTACTAATTTCATGCAAACAGTAAATGCTGAGGTTAATTTTAATACTACTTATAACAAAAGCTTCAGTTCCCATTGTGTTCATGTGAACAGTATTTCAGTATGTAACTGTATTGTATTCCAGTCTATTAACCTCGCAATTAACACACGCAGTCAGATCACTTGATGCAGTAAAGAAGAGAGGAGTGATATAGTATAGGTCATGTGTATGCTTGTATTCACAACATACAGTGTCTATTGCTATACATAACTAGCTAGTGGTCTCCACAAGTAGTTTACCCCCCCCCCCCCCCCCCTCCCCCACAACATTAACAACCAGTTATTATTTATTAAGTATAAAGTATTGTCTCTGTACTCAGCTACCAGTTTATAAGACCAAACCTTCAAACCAAGCCTAACAACACGTGTATAGATAGAATATAAAATAGAGCTATTTTTTAGAGAAAAAATCAACAACAATAACTAAAGGTCCTTACTTGGTATCGCTACTACATTCCACTAACCTAAATAGTTGAACCCCACTTGTCGACGACATTGACTGACTGTTGTCTGGCTATTGTCGAAACCAGTAGGGAACAGTTCTAGACTGCACTATCCAAGAAACGAGGTGGATCCGCCACAACGCCAATACAGAGACGTGCCCCGCGTTTTAATGAAAACGCCAAAAAATGCTTTGTAGTATATATATGCGCGCGCGTTAACGATTCCTACCCGGTAATATACTCTTGGGTGGTGGGGGAGCTTTTGATTTGAATATGGATACCACGAGAGAATTTTTTTTGATTTTGTGTATATTGATGAGAGTCTTATCATCATCTAATTTGCATTTTTTATTCCCATTTTAAATTCTTTTTTTCCTCAATACTTTTCCTACTTGACCCATCGGCTTTAACTAAAATTTAAAAGAATATCGTGTTGTAAGGTTACAAATAATGCCAAATGAACTCCTAAAAGTAACTGTTCTGAGCATTAAACATTTCAACACAGAAAAGAAGACTCATTTCTGTTGCAACAGAAGAAAGCTATGCTGAAAGTATTCAACCATTTGGGGGAATTCCACAACTTGTCTATTTCACCATGCCATTGGATTGATGTCTGAATAATAGGGTCAAAATGAGTGATTCCATGACCAACCTCCGGCTACCAAAGTTTGATGGTGGATTATGGTACTTTAGGGTAAAATAAGCTCCCCCGCCTCTCTGAGAAGTTTGGGCAACTCTCGGTAGAGCGTAAAATCTAAAATGGCCTCTGGCGGCCATATTAAGAAAATAAAAGGGTGTAAAAACCTCCCAATATCTCTTTTTTGACTAATTTGAGGGCAAGGAATCCATTTCTGAGGTTATTTTTGTGATTAGATGTCTCCTTGACAAGATAATGAACAAATAACAAAGAATTACAATTATATGCAGGTACATAATAAGGAAATACTGTAATTCAGTCAGTCAGATTCTTCCAAATTATCACTCCTAGTGATAAAAATGTACTTCTGTACTGATTAAGTAATTCTTGCAAGATCCTGCACATGCAGCTGCTGTTTGTCCATCTGTGCACACCTAAGTGACAGCTCTCGGTTGGCCTCTGGCTCTTCAAATCTCTGTCCTGGTTAGTTGCTCTATTCTTGTACAGTTTTCTAATAAGCTAACTAGATAATTTTCTTTCAGATACCTAAGATTTCTGTGCCAGGGTGAACAAGTCACACAGGGTGCACATCCTCATCAATCAAATGTCTTCTACACAGTTTGAATGCCTTCTTCAATGTGGGAAACCATGCGAGGCATCAAGTTCATGTGACCACATAACTAAAGAAGTATGGGGAAAACTCATATCTAAATATTTAAACTGGAAGGGCTGTGATAAGTTTGAGAATGTGTATGATACTGTGGATTGGGATCTGGGTCCCTGTGGCAAATATGTACACAATAATTGTCGAATTGATATAGCAAGTTCGCAGAAGCTGAATAGATCCAAGATGAGGCAGCGAAAGCGGGAGAGAGAATCAGCATCTCATGATAATCAAACCTATGATTCCACCTGTGAACACGATCAAGAGTTGTCCTTGTCTGCACCAAAGCGTCTTCGATCAAACACAGGTACTGTGCATGACAAACATCTTTGTGTGTGGTGCATGAAACCTGAAGATACCAAACACCCTGAACAAACCGGCAAATGGCTTCTCCTTTCTTGCACAGCATCATGGAATGCCTTTAGAAGTCACATCATAGTATTGCAAGATGATTCCATGAGGGACCGAATTAACTGCCTTATAAATTCAACCACTGACCCATTTGCAAGTGCGATAAGGTACCACCAAAAATGCTGGCTTAAATACGTAGGTGCCTATCAAAAAATGTCAGTTGAACAAAAGCTCCCTCTCCTGCATGAAGTGACTCTTCATGAGGCACAGACCATGTTCTTAGACCATGCTCGTCAGGTCATATTTGATGACCATGAGATCAGGACAATTCAGGGTCTACTACGTGACTATAAAAGCATTGTTGGCGCATATGGTTTACCTATATTGGGGGTCAAATCAAGCTATGTGAAGGAGATGTTAATGCAAGAGTTTGGTGCTGGCATCGGCTTTTATGTTTCTCCTCAGAAAAATCAGAGTGAGGCCGTGTATGACACCAGCGGCAGTGGTTCATACATTGAAGCTGCCATCTCTTTGCTAGGGATTAGCACTGAGCAGCTACTACAAACTGTGGCAAGCAAAGTTGAGGGATGAAATCAGGCAAACAGTTAAAGTTCCTTGGCCTCCACAGGTTAGTGAGTTTGAGCAAGAGGAAGATATGTCCCCTCTTCTTGTTCAACTGATCTCTTTAATAAAAAAACCTGGTCAAGCCAAACCTGATGCCAAGGCACTTGCATTAGCTTCAATGCTTACATACTATGTCACCGGCAGTCCAACAACTATTTCAATCAACCTAAGCATGAATTTGCATGGACTCACACATAGCAAAGAGCTAGTTGATACATTTCACAAAGCGGGTGTTTGCATAGGTTACGCATTAGTTCTCCTCCTGCGAGATGCATGGGCAGTGCATGACCTCCAGCTCTGCACTGACTGTCCTAACGAGATCACTGAGGATATGCCTGGGGTCATCATCGTGGACAACGATGATTTTCGAAATGACACGCTGACTGGTGGAAACACATCACAGGGCACAAATGTGATGTATGTTCAGCAAGTCACCCTGGAGTATCATGGTCCTCAGTGTGGTGAACGGGTTAAACATGCTAAAGCCCTATCGTCAACACTGAAGGAGATAGCAACAGGGATGCTGACCCATGACCACTACATTACCTACAAGCGTGGAGAGCCACCAGTCAGTGATAGGGTGCAGCCTGCCCTTGGAGATATTGAGCCTCAAAGGAAGCGCCATGTTATTCATGCACTGGTGCGTGCAGATACGGATGGTGAGCGACCTGCAGCTATTGATCAGAGAGTTCCCAGTTTTGCTGGCTTTCAGGCTTTGATCTCAGACCCTGTAGAGAGGTGCAAGGCTTACTACTTCATGACCTACCCTGAACCACCCAAAAAGCCAGTTCTCAATGATGTTATGCTGAAGGTGAAGGGAGCGATGGAGAGAAAGCGCATGCTCTTTGCAGTAGTTGTCGATGATCAACCAGTGTACACACTGCTTGTTGAGATCAAGAGTGAGCATCCACAGGAGTATAAAAATATCATTCCGTTCCTTGGACCCTTCCATACTCAAGGTTGCATGATCTATGCTATCTACAAGCGCTATAAAGGGAGTGGTATTGCTGAAGTTTTGGTTGCTGCTGGTGTTATAGCTGAGGGTTCAGTGAATCAGGCCTTAAGAGGAAAGCACTATAGGCGGGCCCTGCGTTTGCATCTTATTCTTAATAGGCGTCTCGCTGGGTCAGAGCTTGAGGCTGGTACAAGGGCTCAGCTTGCTGTGCTTCGCGACCCAAAAGTGAACACTCAAAAGTCTCTGGTTGCTGCCAATGAAAAACTTCCGAATGATCCTGCCATTGATATTCTCATCCGCAGCATGTTTGAGGAGGTTGAAGAGTCAGATATGGCCAACTATTGGACCGAATTCATGACAATGGTGGAGATTTTGATGATGAATGTCCATGCCATTCACACATGTAACTGGGATGAATATTCTCACCTCACTCCAGACATAGATCACCAGCCAGGGCATCATCTTCTAGAGTGAGTTCTACTGACTAAATACTCTCATAATATTTCCTATAGCATCTTCTTTAGCTATTAGCCACTGCATATGCAGATTACAGGCCAGTTCTTCTTTCCTCATTGTAATAATAACTGCTATTGTATCTAAGTAAACAAAAGAGATGATTTAAGCTAACATGACATGCCAAGCAGCCAAAAATAACAACAGAGGACAGAACAAGGAAGAAACTGTTTAGAGAATTAGCCTTGTACATGAAAAGTACCATCTGACCCTCACTATATTGATGTCTGGAGAGAAGAAAGAAGACGAATGGAAAGAGAAAGAGACCTTGCTCAATAGTGACGGTGATGATAGTGGCACTGACAAATTAAAAACTGTATCTGATAAAGAGGAAAGTGAAGAAACTTACACAGTTGAGGAAGTAATGGACAAGTTGGGGTTTGGCCCTTTTCAAATTCTCATCACTGTCTTTTGTGGACTCCTGTGGATAGCTGATGCCATGGAACTCATGATACTGGCCATCTTGTCCCCCATCTTAAAGTGCCAGTGGCAACTGAGTACCGTGGAAGAAGCAGCTGTCACTTCAGTAGTGTTTGCTGGATTAGTGATAGGTGTGGTCTTCTGGGGATACTTAAATGATTTGATTGGTAGAAAGACGTCTTTACTGCTGGTTGATATTTGTATATTAGTATTTGGGCTATTAAGTGCCGCCCAAATATCTCCAGATGACGGCCGAACACCCGGTTACCCGTGGATACTGATCTGTCGATTCGGTGTAGGTTTCAGCGCAGGAGGCACTATACAAGTATTAACTTACTATGCAGAGTTTCTGCCAAAGAAAAGGCGGGGCATTTGGTTGGTTGTCATAGCGATGTGGTGGACTATAGGCGCCATGTTCAGTGCTCTGCTGGCCACATTGGTGTTGGGGGTGTGGCACTTGAGTTGGCACTGGTATCTGGGGCTTTCAGCATCGCCTTTGGCAATTGTGCTGCTACTGTTTCCAGTCATGCCGGAGTCAGCTAGGTTTTATCTCATTCGAGGAAAGCCAAATAAAGCGAAGAAAGTCATCGAAATGGTGGCAAGAATGAACTGTAAGAAACCTCCAGCTGGGAAGCTTGTAATTTTGGAAGATGCTGACGTGGTGAATCAAAAGATTGATAGAAGTACAGCACCACCTGGTATCGCTGGGCTAAATACTCTTGACAGTGACAGTTTGAAAGGTGTAGACAAGGAAACTCAAATTGATAGCAATACAGAAGATAGAGATGATAGAGCAGACAATACTGCAGAAATATCACAACTTCTTCAAAAAAGCCATGAGGGTCGGAAGAAAAATAACCAGGGACAACCTCGAAAAGCATCCAAGTCTCTGTCAAGCCTCAGGAAGTTCGCCATCTTGTTTGAAAAGAAAATGTGGCAGACTACGATTCTTCTGTCTTTCTTATGGTTTGGAGGAGCGTGGTCCCACTATGGTGTGGTTATTCTCACCACCACTATGCTCAGTTCTAATCCACACTGTGGGTTTACCGATGCCACAACAAACTCATCCACTATTTGCCGGCAGCTTGACACGGGTGACTACGTCAAAATCCTCTGGACTACCTCAGCAGAGTTTCCCGGGCTCATCTTCACATTTCTCATTATTGATGTTCTCGGAAGAAAGAAGACAATGGCTATACAATATGTAATGGCAGCCGGCAGTTTCCTGCTGCTCCTTATCTGCACTTCTACGACTGTACTTGCGGTGTTTCTGTTTATCGCCAGGGCATTTGTGTCTGGCGTATTTCAGGTTGTCTTCGTCTACACTCCTGAAGTTTACCCGACTGAGGCTCGGGCCTTGGGTCTCGGAGTGTGCAATGTAGCCGCTCGTGTTGGAGGAATCCTCACTCCGGTGGTGGCTCAGGTGGTGTTTGCTGCTAATGATTATGTCTCCATCAGTCTCTATGCTGGATCTTGCATTGTGTTTGCTATCCTGTCAATGCTGTTGCCTATAGAAACTAAAGGAAGGTCTTTGAGAGATAAATAAACAAATATTTATACACATGATTGAGTTTATCTTCATGTTCTGTTTTATTTGTAATGAAATTTCTTTTATTAATAACATCATGACAGTATTAATAACTAGAAAGAAAAGCCAATGGAAAGCTAACATTAACCTAACATTAACCAAAGCTATAGAGCTAGATTTATATGTATAACTTTTACTCTGGTACTCTCATAAATTCCGTACATGTAAAAGTTAGTGAAAAATGAAGGAATTATGCTAGGTATTGTTATATTTATTCAATGTGCAATCATAAGAGACTGCTATACATTCAGCCTATCTTCTACATGAGCCATAACTGATAGTATAGACTAGATTTGTACAAGTAACCTCTGAGCATTTTTTCAACAACGTGATATCTGCTAAAATGTCTTAAAAGGTAGAATAAGCGTTTGTTTGTTTGTTTGTTTTAATTTTTAATTTTTATATAGCAGTGTAGCAGGGGTACAAAGCCAAGGAGAGAATAGTTCACCAAGTATGGTTATTAATTAAAGTAATAAAGAATAGTTCATGTAATACCACAAAGAAATAAAAAGTAAGAATGACAAAAAAAGGTAACTAAGAAACATTAAAACAAAAACTGGACTTGAGCCGCTCATCCACAGAAATTTACCTTAACATAGCTAGCTGCTTTACTGCTTACTGCAGAGCAGCCCACATAGAGTTAGATCTGGAGATAACAGCTGGCAGCTACAATGCTAAAGTAAACTTGTCATGTGCCTCAATTGAATTATAATTGAATTTTAATTTTGGGCCTGAAACACAGAAGAATTCGCTTGACACCGAAAATGCTGATAAACAAAGTTGCTAGTGGAAACTGGGCAGGCTTGGGTAAATGGGATCTAAAATAGTTAGAGCATGCCTCTTAGGTACTGGTGGATTTAGTGCACAAAGGCCCTTGGGCTTCAGTGCACTAAATGCACCAGTACCCAAGCGCTTATGCTCTAACTATTACTTAGACTAGGTGTACTAACTTGGTAAGTGTGCACTATTTTTTGCCTAACCACCCTTGGGGTATTGCTATTTTTGAGTTTTAGTTTAATAGAATAGGTTAAGTGAGGCCTTGCATATCCACCTATACTGGACCAGCCCCCTAGTTGGGATAACTCTCCTGCTGACAACTCACGCTCATACCACCCAATTTACCTTAGCTAGCTGCTTAACTGCTTACCTGTGCAGGGTAGGGTTAGATGAGATAACAGCTGGCAGCTACAAATGCTAAAGTAGGTGTGCTTCAGTTGAATTTTAATTGAATTTTAATTTGGGCCCCCCCCCCCCCCCCCCCCCCCCACTCTCTACAGCTGCTAATTCATCCTCATCCATTGACATAGCTTCTTCATCAATGTTTGATTGTGTTTCATTTGTGTTGCTTTGTGATTGCAGTTCAAGCTCAGCTAGTGCCTCATCATCGAGACTTTCACCTTGTTCCTCAGCAACATCTGCAAAAGAGCTGCATACAAATGCAAAGAGGGCAAGAAACACTGTGATCTTCATGATCTTAAGTTGATGCTGCTTTCTGTTCCACTCTAGGGGCTTGCTCCTCAACTCTAGAAATTCTGTATCCTTTTTATACTGGGTTCCTCCTGAGTGAGATTTATTTTATCAGGTAATGTAGTGAAAAAACAAATCAAAAACAAAACAAAAACAAAACAAAAACAAAACAAAACAAAAAACATCTATCTTTTTTCCACCATCATAATTTACTGTGAAAAGCATTTATTTATTTATTATTTCCATTAACTTTCATGTGGTTATATCATCTTTTTTTTTTATGTAAAATATTTTATCTATTTTTTTCCCTTTTGTAATGACCATCATGTTGCCTCTGTTTTATTGATGAAAATATCCAATTCCTCCTGCATTTTCCTGATGCTTCTGTTTTGAGGAAGTAAGTTAGCATCTAGATTCCTAAATTTGTGTTGTGGCCTTTATGTGAAAACTATTAACTTGGTTATACATTTTAAAATAACAACAATAAAAAAACAAAAAAAATCTGAACAACAAAATGGTATTGGGCACAGTGTACAATAAGAATACTTTGAAGTAGTTTTATGATGAAAGTAAAAAATTGTAACAATGAAAAAAAATTAATAACAATTTAATAATCGTCTTCGTCATCTCCAGCTGACCTTGGCAATCTCCTTTCTGTGTCCCTGCCTGCAGGGAATCGTTGTTGCTCATTCTCCTGGTCTCTGACTGGTCTGGGATGGGTTCTCTCCACGCTGTACTCAAGTCTATCCTCTGCATCCTCGGCATCTGAGAGAGGCCTGTACGCGTAAGGCTCGGCACTCATCTTCTTGCCCTGGCAAGAAATGATGAAGACCACACCACAGAGGATGATAATCACCAGCAGGAAGATGCCTCCAGCTCCCACTGTGATGGCTATGATGAGATTGTTAGAATCTACAGCAGCAATAGGAATAAATAATATGCAATTATGACCACTTTACTTGACATGTTTTTGTTAATATTATTCTCTGATCTATCTGCATACTTTATTGTGTTTTGATGAGATAAGTACCTATTATTTCAGAAGAAAAAGCAAGAATGTGGGAATTACTAATGAATTGGTCATAAAATATTTAAATCGATCCACTGAGACAAGAGTAATGCCTAAAAATCCCAACCACAAAATATGAAAGCGAAAAAATTTCAAAGTGGCGTTACAAAAGTACCTCCTTTTGGTTGAGGAGTTCCACTTGTTGACGGCATTGAATTGGAACCTGTGGCAGTGGTGATCCGGCCCGGCTTATGGCAGAATGTCTTGTCCACCGGAACTGTTACCATGGGAATCAAAACTCCAGCAAACTCTCCAGTAGTAACAGTCAACTATGATTTGATGGAGGTATAATACAATATATGACAAACGGTACGATGGAGAATAAACTGTTATTAAAATGGCAGTGCAGGTTAGTTGTAGGAAAATGTTACATTTTATTAATTATGGCAATGTTTTATGCCCTCCAAAAACCTAGATTCCTCATATTCTCCACTAATATTACATGTTCAATAATTGTGTAGGGGTAGGCCTAATATATGATACTGCATATTAGAACGTTTTCTATAATTAATTTCCCATATAATTGCTCTTGGCTATTAATTAAAAAAAAACAAAACAAAAAAAAACAGCCAAATTATTATATTTGTTTTTTTTTTTTTTTATAATAATATTTTCAGCCATGAAATGACTGAATCACTAAAAAAAATGTCTTCCTTTTTCCAACTCTTGTATGTCTTACTTTCATTTGCACCGTATCTCCGCTATCCAGGTTATTGAATATTAAGTTGGCATCATACGCATTCATGAACCGCAGCATACTGGAAGCAAGCTTGGTCTCTCTGAAGATTGACGCTCGCCCATCGAAGTATGAACTGTCAAAAGTCGCTTGTTGTGCATCTCCTGACAAACTGGGATTTTCGGAGCAAGGGTTGATTGTGAAGTTGAAGACTTCTCTGCTTTCGTTAAACTGGCAAGTGATTCGGTTGCAGAAAGTGGCTGTGTCTGGGAAGCAGTCAGGAGTCTTGTAAGGAGTCGTGGAGATGTTGCCCATGAAGACTGTGATATACTGGCTGATGTGCTCCATAACTTGGCATGTTGGACTTAAGGTGGCTGGAATGAAAATACAGCGTGGTGATGAATGTGCATTTAAGAGAGGAGCCAAAATGATAGGCTTACCTGGTGTGCATTGGCTTCTGTTCATAGGAATCTCACGATACGGAATGAAATTACTCAGACGGCCCGAAAGTGTAGCAAACACCGAAAGTGTAGCAAACACCTATAATGAATTGATTTTGCTAAAGTAGACATGTTCAGTGCAAGTGTTTATGTCAGTTTATTATGGCTACTTGACTGATTCCAATTTTCTTAATTCGTTCATTCGTTTATTTAATTGTTAATTTATTTATTATTATTTTTATACTAGTGCTTTTGGTGGTAATATTATTTTTTTTGCTACGCATTCCATGTTATGCAAGTCAATTTGCCTTACCTGTAATCCAAGTGACAAGTAGTCAGTGTGCTGGTGCAATTCAACAGTCAATGGAACCGTCTGCCCTCCAATAGTATAACTGAGCGCTGTTGTTTTGCCAAATATCTTGTGTGAGACCTGCCTGCCATTCACCATATTGGATATGACAATAGATGGAGGATAGAAGCAGGGCTTGAGCTCAATGGTGAAGCCATCATGCGTGGCAGATACTATGCAGGTGATGCTGCTACAGTCAGGAGGAGAGGAGCTAGAGCATGTCATCTCATTAGTCCCCAGGACTGAGGTTGAAAGGGCAATGAGAGGCATGATGTCACAGGTGGTGATGAACGAGCTACTGTTTGTCACGACTACTGGTGGAAGGGTAGGAGAGGAGGAGGTAGAGCAGGCAGTGGTTAGAAGTGGGATAATGGTGCTTGGAACTAGCTCCACTAACCCAGGGTGGCTCAAGGTGATCAAGTTCATCTTTTTGAGTATTAGGAGTGGTGAGAAAGAGAAGGAAAAATGTACAAAAAATTTTTTTTTTAAATCTTGTCTGAAAATTTTGCTGGTAATATAAATTACCTCAAATCCAAGTACAGACGAGTTAAAATGGAGAAGTGTGATGTTGAAATAAATGCCTTCAGAGAACAGATTCCATGGAATGACCTGGTGGTTCACAATGGACTTGTCAAACATCTCCGTGCCATTGCTGAAAGTCGCAGTTCCCGTGACAGAAGGGGGAAGATCGCATGGTTGCAGAGAGAAAGACAGCATTCCCTGGGATTGTCCCACAGAGCACTGGATTCCATCACACCCGCTGGAGTAACTGCAGTCCGTCGGCTGTACAGTGAAGTCACTCAGCGCAAAATTTAAGTACTGTGAGATGTTGGACAAGGAAGCACAGGCACTTGATAATACTACAAAAAAGACGCAATAAAAATGCATATGATAATCACAAGAGAATGGCGATAACAATAGTGAAACTTTACCAGTTGTATGACAATCATATCTATCTAGCGGGATCTCTTTGTACGGTATTAATGTGATGTTGGAAGTCGCGTTCATCTGAATAATTACCTAAAACAATATCAACACATAGTAGTCTCAGTTGTGTAATTTTTATGCTCAAAAATTTTAAGTATATATATGTACCTCCATTCCAATAGAAAGTAAACTAGCTCTTTGGTTGATGTTGACGAAAATTGGCACAGTAGATCCGTTGATAACACTCTCAATCCTCCCTGAGGATCTCATATAGACAGCCACAGAGGTTGCTCCTGGAACAGTCACCTCTAATTGTGGAGGATTGGTGCACGGTATGACAGTGATTGACAGATTCTGTTGGTAACGCTGCAACATGCCCATTGACAGGAAGCAATGGAGGGTGTTGCAGTCATCGAAAGGTGTGGTGCACTGCAGGGAGAGTGGCCCTTGAACTCGGCTCACTTCACGAGCTATACCGGGCATGATGGTGCACAAGTCAGCGATAGAAGTGGAGGTGTGATTGTGGGCATGACTGTTATTATTGTGGGTGTGGTTCTGATGGCCGTCTGGGATCGTATTGTTGCTACACACAGCACCGTCTAGAGGGATGTGGCTGAATGGAACCTCTAGCAGTGTCGTGATCCCATCCAGAGTACTGGATTCTAGTGTCATCTACAGGACCAATAATAATAATAATAAAGATGTGGTTATGAAAAACAAGTACAAACAACAAAGCATCTCAACAATTAACAAGATACAAAAAGTTCACAAATTCTGAGATGTGGATTTTTTTTAACATCCCTGCAAATAATAATACATAAACTCATTTGTTTACTACTTAACTTATCACTGATATGATACAAACAAATGTAGCAAACAAAAATTGTGGAATAATCACAAAAAATTTGACAATTACAATACATTCTGCATTACTATGATATGTTCCAGGGTCATCCCATTTTACTTCACTTTTACCTGAAAATCCACATTGTTTGAACCACGTGGAGTAATATTGAACACAGCGAATGTGGATTGAGAAATCTGAATGGCAGCATCTCTAAAGATAAACCTCTGGAATGTGGTGTTTTCACTGTTGATGTTGGAGTAGTAAGTGAAAGTCAGGCCTACTGGATTGTTACACGGCCTGAACTGAAGAGTGGCTGATATGTTATGGCCAAGAAAGTTGCACACTATGCTGTTGCAGAGGGAAGAAGGTCCAAGGTCTGCATAACATTCGTCTTCAGGTGATCCTGGGCGTCGGGTGGCATTGGCAAAAAAGACGGTCATATACTGTGCTAGGGCGTCCATGACTTTGCAGGTCTCAGTTCTGTTTAACATAGAAGCTACAATACAATGAAAAAAGCAAATTGACATGGTTTGCTCCTCGTATTAATTGTAAGAAGCTGTTGGGCTTACTAGTAAGGCATGAAGTTCTATCAAGTGGAAGTTCAAAGTATGGAACAAACTGCCCATTTGTTGTGCCACTTCCAGTTGTTATATTTGCATCGATCTGCAGACATTATGATCAGTTTGAACAGTTAACTCGCTATTTGGAGAGTTAAATAAAAATGAAAAAACAAAAACAAAACAACAATTTTTTTTCAACTTTTTTCTTTTTCTCTGTAGTATTCATTTAAATATATCATACCCTGTGAAAACCCGAATTTTCTAAGTATAGAACAATATATTTTAAGCTCATTTTCGAAATTTATTTTCATAATAATAACTGTCACATTGCTATTATTGAATAGTATCTTGGCATGACCTACTGACTCAAAATGCAATGATGTATATTTATTGCCAAGCTTATGCTTGGCTATTAGTTGTTTTGATGTGTTATGAATTGATCACATTGTGGATTTTAATAAAGCTTTGAGTAAGCATAAAATTATGTGGTTTTATTGTTGCTTTTGTTTTTTACTAACTCTATTCCCAAAGAGAAATGCATAATGAATCAGTTATGATTTTATTGAAAGCTCAAGCTCATTCAGGACTTCACCCATTTGATAATCAATTTTTCTTACCTTAAACCCTAATGTCTGTTGTGCCCGATGATGAATTATAGTCAGATTGGTTTCCATCATGTTGCTGCCATCTCTGATTGGTACAATACCTGCAAGGTTGCCATACGACTCATTAAAAAGCACACCACCACGAATATCGGTGGTTACGACTCTGATTGATGGTGGATAGTAGCAAGGGAGGACCTGAAACTTTAGAGTATCATCATTGGATGAGACGAGGCAGCTGAATCCACTGCAGTCTTGGGAACTGGTGCAAGTGAGAATGCTGGGAGCAAAGGCCGTTGCTGAAGCTGCCAGTGAAGGCATGACATCACATGTCGACACTCTAGCGTATGGGTCTAATTGAGGGGCTGAAGCATTGCAAACTTGCCTGTCTAGCGGTATTGTCACAGGAGGTACCTCGTACCCGATAGGAACATTGTCAACAATCAGCATCACCTGCAATTTATAGAAGAATGTTTATGACCAGTATTCATGACTACTCAATTTTTGTTGCTCTTACTGCAAATTGGACGATTGTAGTGTTCACTTGGTACAGAGTGATATTACCAGCGATCTGAGGAGTGAAGTGCAACAATGAAGACGAATAAATAGTAAAGTTGTAGCCTTCCCCTGCACTGCTTCCACTGTCAGCTGTGTGGTATGCCACTCTAGGCCCACATGGCAGGAATGTCATATTGAAACCAGAGTTGCTCAAAGAGTTCTTGCAGTATATGCTGTTGCAATAGGATTCTCTCGTGGCCGTGCAGTAGTTATCATTTTTGTGAGTGTCATTCTTGATGTATACATTGAGGAACTGAGCTATGCTGTCCATGACTCTGCAGGTAGCCGTGGGAACATCACCTGCAAGTTCTAACATAGAAAGACAGAGTAACAGTAAATGAAAGTTGTGCTATATATTAAGGAAATTGTTGGCAGCTTGGTTACCTGGGCAGTAAGTGAAGTCCAGTGGAATTTCACTGTAGGAGATCAAATTAAACATTCTGAATCCTGTCACCTTTAAGGAAATCTGTGGATTAACAAAACACCCCATTTTATTCTGTTGGTACAATTTCCATTGTCATTACAGATAATATATGAAGGAAATAATTGTATGCTGATGTTTGTTGTACATTTTTCATAAGTTCATCATACTCCACTGTTTATACTTCGTGCTTGTATTTTATTAAGAAACAAAACAAAAAAACTTGCAATATAAAGCCCAGAAACTTACAGCAACTCCCAGTGTAAGAGGTTGTGCATGATTAGCCACAGTAATGATGAACTGACTTGGTTGACCTCCAATGATTCTTGTCAGAGAGAAGTTTGAACTGGAGCTGAAGACTTCATTCATCGTCACTTTCCCATCCACAGCCGTATTCACAATGGACACCTTGGGAGCTCCTCGTCCATAACATGGCAAAATTTCTACTGTCAGGATGTCTCCGCTGGAAGTCTCTCTGCAAGTCATCTTGTTGCAGTAAGGTCGAGGAAGGGATGAGCACTCAAATAGTCCATCAGATGCCCAGGATGCCATATTTGCCAGTTGTGGCATGACAACGCAGGTGTCGATGAGATATGTACCCTGAGCCATAGATGAGGCTGTCTTGTTGTCGGCGCATTCTGTCAGGTTGAGCGGGACTTCCAGGCGGGGTATAAATGGAGACGCCACACTGCTGTTGCTCGTAAGTGTGGTAATGATGGTGACCTGTATAAAACAATGTTATAAATGTTTGGGTATTCATTTTCTATTGCCCAAAATTGAAAATATGTAACTAGTGAAGACCCAACTGAACACGATGCAATTTTATTGGCTTTTTGAGGCAATGTGAGCTAGCAAGAATATCCTGAGATTGATATGTGCTTAAAAATATTTTTATTGGTGCATTATATTTATCGACTGCTTCCTCGCTGCCATCACCTAAAAGTATGCATTTCAGCTGAATTTTTCCAAAGTTGGTCACGTATTTGTATAGGATTGCTTGCAAAGTAGTAACACTGGCACTCTTACCTGAAGCTCCAAGCTGAAAGTGTCAGGATGGTATTGAACAATGGCAGTAAGGAATTCCTCTGGATTGATGGAGTGTATGCCAGAGCCCGTGATTTTACTCTTGAACGTAGTGGTCCCATTGGTGTAGCCCTTGATCAGAGTCAGTGACTTGGCACATTCCGATATAGCCACCACGTAGTACAGATGTTTGCCGTAAGTGCAGTTCAGCCTGAGGCAATTCTTGTAAGATGCACAATTCCAGGTGTCTTCGGTGTCCCTCGTGAGATTTGTCATGTAAATGGTCAAGTACTGAGCTAGATTCTGCATCACCGCACAAGTCGGAGTGAGGGCTGCAGCTATAGAATATGAAGGGGAAAAAAAAACACACCCAACAATCCACTAGTTCTTACTCAGTGAATTATGCCTACTAAAATACTATCATAAGTCTACTTAGTTGCTGACCATAAATATTCCTGAATAACTACATACTGAGATTATATTGTATTATCCTCACTAAAGGATTACTGTGCTGGAATAGTGGATTAGAATTGATACAAATTATTGTAGTAGTAATTGAAGGGCAGGGTGCAAGAACGGTATAATTCCTAAAATTCAATTTTTGCGAGCCACCACGTTTATCTAAACCTCAAAAAGACCTAAGGCAATACTAATTTTGAAAGTTGGTCGAGGGTGAGTTAAATGGAATAGTTTTCGGATATCTCAATTTTGCCAAAAGTGGACTTATACTGTTCTTGCACTCAGCCCTTCAATTATTTCTTACCTCCAGGGCATTGTGAAATATTCAGTGGAATTTCATAGTAAGGAACTAAAGCAGTGGTATTGCCATCAATTATTTCAGCCTCAATCTGGAGAAAGAAAAATATTACACAGTTGAAGACAATAGACAACCACAATACAGTCTAATATCAACTTACAGAGAGGCCAAGTGTGAGCAGATTGTAGTGTTTAATGATAGTGAATTGAACTGGAACTGGCCCAGCTGTCAGTTGGACATCAACTTGCATAGACTTGCTGACGTTTTGGTTGAATATTATATCACCAGTGCCGTTTCTAACAGTGAGGCCAAAGGATGGTGGAGAAGTGCACGGCTGAACCAGGAATACAAAAGTGTCATCGGTCCCTAGCACGTCGCAATAGACTTGCTGGCAGTCTTGATAAGATGGAGTGGAACAGTTCAGAATCGGCTCTGGTAAGGCCACGTTGTTGAGGGACCAAGCCATGAATGGCATGACATCACAGGTGGTAATCACTGATGAAAATGAGCTCTGGAGTCTTTGCACATTCTCTACTGAGAGGTGCTCAAAGGGGAGGATATTTGGCAGTTGATGACGGTCTGGCCCTTTCGTGTCAGTTGTGTCCATTGATGGTGTCTCTCTGTGCGATTTGCAGCCATTTTTGTCCATGGGAAGCACAGTATATGGCAAAATGACATTATTATTACCATATACGATGAAGACCACCTAAAAATACAGACAAAATTATGAAACAGAGATTGGGAAAGCTAAAACTGAGTTGGCAGGGTAATATTTTAAATTATCTTATTGATAAATCTTATGTTTTATATATCAGGTTGACAATCCTTCATATTTGAATATTAATTGTCTGAAATTCCTTTACTATATGTGACCGTCTATGGGAAAACCGGGCACAACGCGGCGTGCGTAATATCGAGAAAAGATCGATCGATTTCTTAAAAATGTATTGTTTCAAGCCGACAGAAGGGGACGGTTAGGTCTATTATAGCGGGAACGACTTAAGCTACGACGATAAAACTTGGAGAGCTCAATATCTGGACGCCGACAACTCCGTAAGTGCAAAAAAATTTTTTCGAAGGGTGCCGCGTTGTGCCTGGTTTTCCTGTAGACGGTCACATATAATCGAAACTTTTTTCTGCCAGTCGTTTAGACGGAATAAAGCACATTTACTTCAACACTTATATATACAATATATTAGCTATTTTTTTTGGAAAGATTGGCAGATTGAAAGCAAATGTTATGTCAATATCACTAGATTTGTACCTCCAGGGCATTCAGTAAAAGTCAGCGGGATTTCTCTGAATGGAAATATCGGCACGTGGGCATAATCTAGTGGCATTATGAAGACAGCCTACAAAAGTTGAAGTTGAAGTTTTAAATCAAATGAAGAGAGAAGTCCATTGATCACTTACTCCAAATCCTAACGTTATTCCACTCCCCTGAATAATTGTGACCGACACGTTCACAAGTTACTTTCCAATATTGACTCCAACCATTCTAGAGGAGTTGAAGGTATCTTTAAATATGACATTGCCCCCGGCGTCTTTGAATACGAACGAGACAGCCGGAGCCTTCTGACATGGGAGCAGTTTCACTTCAAACTGGCCATTTTGTTGGGAGCACTACGCAGCTGATTGCCTCACAGTTAGGAAATGTCGATCCGGTACACTTTACCAGGTCAGTGCTGTTTGTATTAGCATCTTGAACCAACAGTGGCATGACGTCACATGTAGTGATTAGGGGAGATATCTTGGGACTTGCACTTAGTCTTCCTGAAGTTTAGTGTGCACGCAATAAGGCAATTCTACTCTTGATAAAGAATGATTCTTACCTTCTTTCTTGGTACAATCACTTGTATCCAATGGCAGGACAGAGTAAGGTATTAGGGGTACTATCTCACCAGTTATAATCAATGAAACCTTAAAATATGTATACAATATACATCTTGTCATTTGTACACCTGTTTGGCAAAAACTGGTCCAAAACGTTGTAAACCTTTACCAATAGAGTGAGTATTAAAGTAATGGTGTTTGATTGACTTTGGAAGATTGGTACATTAAGAGGATTTATCGCAAATACCAGTTACATCTTCATGATAGTTTAGATTGTCAACCTGATAATTGTGCTAGTTACATGTTAAAAAAAAATCCTGACAACAGTGATAGCTAAAAGGGCTTGTTTGAAGTCTACCATACCATTCCCTGTAGTTATACATCATGAGCAACTTTACCGCCAATCCAATGGTTGTGTCTGAAGGGTGCAGCAGAGTGAAGTTCAACTTAGTAGTTGTATTCAGTTGCACTATCCTAGACTCCCAGAAGGTCATATTATAGACGTATCTACCAACAGTCAGGATAAACTGAACTGACTGAGGGCTAGAGCAGCGCTGGAATTTGTAGTCATGATATACTTTTGTCCCCCATTCGTTAGTCCAGTTACACTGCATTGTGTCACATGATCCAGGAGGCTTGTTGCATGTTGGAGCCAGCATGGGGTTGTGTTGAGCGGAGGCAGAAGAAATTATGAACTGCTCCATGTACAGTATCATCTTGCACAACAGAGAGGAAGGGGCACCTACATCACAATTTACAATAAAATATTCTTTTGCGGAAGCATTTATAGCTGCAGAAGACAGACCAACCATGATTATCAAAGCTTTATATGACTGATAAGAAACCCAGGAAATTTAAATCTTTTGATAACATTGCAAAATAGGTATTGCTTACTTCTATATTGCCAACAAACCGAGATACATATAAGCATTATATTAATTATTTACCTCCTGGGCATTCTGTCAAATTTAATGGAATATCTCGATAAGGAAAAATGGTTCTAGATGTACCATCAGAGAATATCACGTCCACCTAAAAATAGCAGCATAGTAAGTGAATCATCGAGGTGTTAACTACTCACCCCAAACCCCAGTGTTAAACCATTTCTCTGAATAGCAGTGACATTAAGCTTGATGTCCTCTCCTCCAATACTGGCCCCAGCTATTCTGGAAGAGGCGAAGATGTCCTGGTACGTCACTGTTCCGTCAATCTTTCTGCTCTTTATCCACATGGCTGGGTGTTGCCAGCATGGTAGCAGCTCCAGTTCGACTTGGTCAGAATTTGACAGCACCTGACAGTTAATGACTTCGCATGTAGGATAGGAGGAGCTAGCACATGCCACGAGATCGCGAGCTACGGTATTGGCATCAGCTGCTATCAATGGCATGATGTTGCAGGTGGTTATGAGTGGAGGCCAGGGATCCTCTTGGGCTAATGCCACTGCTCCTAACAATTAATATTTTAGCTACTTGATGCAATGTTTCCTTGAATAAATCATGTTTGAAGCAGTAAGGCACTATATTAGGACTGTTGAGAAAATTGCAGCTACTAAACAACAATTGATTTTTAATCTCAGAGTCAAGCAGTACGGACTAATACTAAAAAAGTTTGAGGATAAGACCATTGGTTCCAACTTCAAAGGGCAGAGAAATAGATCCACCCTGAGGTGTACAGCAGCATTCTAAAGGGCAGAGAAATAGATCCTCCCTGAGGTGTACAGCAGCATTCTATCCCGAGGACTTAGCATCAAACATGTTTATAACATCACCATGGTATTAGCTATTTTATGTTTCATTGTTTCATCATACGCTGATGATGGCTAGCTGTAAGGCAGCCGAAATGTTTGTATTATAAACAAAAAATGGACAAGTGAAAAAAGAAATATTTAAGTTGTTGGAACACATTTGATCCAACAAATGCAGCAACAGTCTTACTTTGCCATCTTGGGTTGCCACTATGACATGGCTTGCATGCAAATGAAAGTTCAACAAATTAATTATGGCAAATGAAATTGCTGGACAAAAAAAAAAATTAGCTTCACCTTTTTGCAGTGGCAGATACCAAAGCGGAGCCAACGCCCCCGCCCCGCCCCCCTAATGAAAATGTATTGTAACTGCATACTAATGAAAACTGCTGGCTAACTGGATACCTGTACAGAGTAAGAAGACAGTGATGACCCACTTTGTAGCCATTTCAGACTAAGGTTTAGTCTAGATGTCTTCACTGTTGTTCCACAGTTGTAGCCACGCCCCTTCTAAATTCATGACGACTAAAATTCAGAATTTTAAGCTAACGACCTTTTACCATCAAATGGTAGCCTTTGAGCTCTGACCCCGGAAATCGTGGGTGTATTGATGTTGATTCTTGTAGGCGGCTCTCTGCGGTGGAAATGCGGTAATGTTCATACAGTTTGCGGAGCATTATTAGTCAGGGTCGGAGGACAAAGAAGATAAAGGAGGATGGCCGCTTCAATAATAGTCTGGCTATGTGTTTCACTCTGCTCTATATTAAACGGTAAGTGCTACGTGCTATCCCTTAGCACCTCGCACGACTCGAAGGTGTTACGAAGTGTGACAATTTTATTGTTGTTTTTTTTTTTTGGACAGGAATCTCGCTGGGTCAACAGCTTCCTTCAGGCTACCAGCAGACGACCTGCTCTGTCCTGAGGCAGTTAGCACCGACCTCTACATGTAGCATTCCTTCTTCCTGTGATACTGCACATGCTAACAAGCAACTTCAAACACTGTTAATAATGGCTAACCACAATACCTCTGGTATTAGTGAAATAGCTAATATTATCGATAGCCGATATTTGATTGACAATATGACCTTATTGATAAAACGAAGGAGAGACAATTTGTTAAACCAAACAATTCAGAGCATAGCTATATGAGAGCGATAAAAATAAATAAATAAATTAATTAAAAACAAAAACAAAACGAAACACGACAACATCAGAACAGTGCTTAAAAATTTAGGAAAACAAAGACTGGCACAAGATATCAGTCAGCTACGTATATACTGCACCAAAAACCAATCCTAAAACAGGAAACATATAATAAAGGTTGGGCAAAATCATTGGTTAGCCAATAAACCTTGATACCAATATTCATTTTCCCCTATTTTTATCGGCCTACAATACTGGTATTGGGCGCAACACAGTAACTTTTACCTAACCACCTTCTCAGAATGTTTGCAATAACAACTGCGACCAGTTTTGTGAAAGTCTGCCTAAACAGCTGGCATTCATTCATTTATTTTACTTTTTTATACCTGTAGGTTTGCAAAGGATTGCATCCTTGAAGTTCAACTGGAGTAGCACATAGCTACATGGTCTTTAAACTATGGGGACAGAAGGTAAGCGTTGATAGTCCCTGGGGGTGTATGGCAAATTATTGGTATTGGAGGCTGCTTGAGATGATCCTACATGCATTGATAGCAAGCAAACATTTGATAAGAATACTCAGTATACTTATCACTTTTTTCTCAATGAATCCACAGCATAGCTACAACAATCGAATAAGAAAGAATTAAAACTGAATTGGTTCACAAACAGTTTTCAAATTGGGTACAAGAAGTTTGCAAATACTTTAGTTCAGTTCGTGAACACTTTGTTAACTACAATGTGTACTCCTATTCAAAGAGTTTACAAGTAGTTTGCAAGACTGTCATTGTGAACCAATTGTGTACATCTTGGCAACCACTTGTAAACCTCAAACATTTGTTAACCTATGTAAACTACAAGTTCACAAGTTGTAAACTACCCTTGTAAACTCTGGGCTTTTGGCCCTGTGGGGAGAACAGGAATGATTAGGCTAATGATATGATGTAGTTAGCTAGCAGATGGCAAGTTCAGCCATTGCCACCTCCAAATAAATGGATACTACCAAACTCACATTAGTCAAGCAAGAAAACTTGATAATAAATGATGTGTACTCTTTACTGTCCTTATTTTTAGGAGGGAACTGATGTAAAATGTACGGTTAGAGAGTGAAATAAGAAATGGTCAATTTCTATATCTCATCTGTGTAATGTTCTTATGATTTCTTGTAATTCTATCATTCTTACTAAGTCAAAACACAAATCAAACATAGTTTCACCACAAAAAGTATTTGCATGGTCAAATTATTATAATTACAATGCAGTCTTAAACCTACACCTAGAGCAGAATGTGCAATATTAACTTTAACAATGTTTTTGTACTGAAGACCCTTTACCTTAAAGATATCTTTGAGCAAGAATTCATATATCAGCAGGTGCTTTTTTATGGACTTCATTTTTAGTGGTATACACAATTCCATATGTTAGCTTCTAAAATTTTCACTTTGTGAAAATTTAACTTTTGCGATTAAAATAGGAAAAGTAATGATACAAAAAAAATAAGAGAGAAAGGAATGTTGTTTTCTCACAGCATCCTACTTACATTTTAAAGTAAAATAAAACATGAGTAAGATGCTAGCTATTTGTGAACTATGTTTTCATTCCTACCTTCCTTTTAAGCACACATGCACACTTACATGAATGAAGATATAAACTGGATAATTAGGATAAATACGGAGAATTAAAAAAAAACACTCAGTAGACTAACAACAAACTTCAGTGTGAGGGTGCATTGCATCAGGTAATGACACAGCCAGCTCAGCATAAATACATCAACCATGAAGACACACTGATTATACCACACCCACTCTACCACTGGGCTTTCAGTGAAAACTGCACAAAAAATCAAATCTGCTTTTGTGCCGAGTTCTGTCAAGAGGATTGATCGGCTCTTGTTTAAATTCAGTGCAAACTATGCGATATCACAAACTATTCTTCAGATGCAGACAGCACCTCTCATTTCCTTAAGTGGGAGGTGTGGGGGAACTGGGAAACAACCAAGATAGGCTGCCACCAGAATGCAACAACTAGACAGTTTATCAAGCTGTTTAAATGCTTTTCCACAGCCCAAACACAGAGGTTCAAATCTATGCTTAAGTAGTTTGCAGAAATTAAGGTTCACTGAATAGCAAGAAGTTACACTGAAGGTTGCTTGCACTGCCAAGTCATTATATATGTCTGAGCAGCACAAGCTAAGTGAGTGATGACATGGCACAAAAGTAATGGTGTTAATAGGATGTGTGGGAATATATTAAGTGATGAATGCAGTATCAGTGATAGCTAATTATAGAACATAATGTTTAGTGTTCTTGTAGAAAGTGTGGTGGTTATACCACAGCAGGCTGTGCTTACAAAGATGAATCCTAGACAAAACTTCACTCTTTCATCTGCAATCATTGCTTACTCCTAGCTGTAAAACATTCCCTCTGTTATAATCAAGGTATTCCTAAGTTAAGATTTTATTCCTAAGTTAAGATTTTATTCCAATCAAGAGCAAATCAAGTTGAACTTTGAACTAGCTAAAAATTAGCTATAATTAGTACCCACAAATAAAAGTTACACTAAATCTTGAGAAGGTGAATCAGGGAGCACTTCTGATGATGACTCCTGCCGAAGAGAGGGTGTGACATCATGACCAGTAAAGGAAGGATCATCAACAGTATCAGTGGAAGCCCCACCTATTGTTGGGACTTGCTCCAATCTTATGTCTGTACACGATTATTTTATTTATATTTATATGTATATATTTGTGACAGTCTATGGGAAAAGGGGGCACTTCACTCAAACCAAAAAAATTGAGTTTTTTATGCTAATAAAAAGCTACAATTTATCTGAACTTAGTGCTAAAATACTGGAGGGTAAAACTTGGACGCGCAGAGAAACTGACAGTTGAACTGGGCTGTATTCAGCAAAGCAATTGAACTAGAAATCGAGAAAACATAAATTGAATTTCCACTTCCGGTATAATTAATGTTTCCGTATACTTAACGGCGTACGCCGTTTTTTTTAGCTGCTTGTTTGAAACTCCGCCCATTCCCCGTTTATTGTACTTCGAGAACGAGAGAGAATAAAAAGTAGCTTGTCTTTCCACAGCACGCTTGGGGTCTTTTAAGTTGTTTCGGCATTTGAAATTTGGCGTAGACTTAGAGTAAGGGTCACTAAGACTAATTCTGCAAAAAACAAAAATATCTCAATTTCAATTTTTGCGTGAAGTGCCCCCTTTTCCCATAGACTGTCACATTTTTTTAATTTTATATTTATTTACTTATTTCTTACTTCTTCTCAAAGCACATTTCATTTTCCTCATTTCTGTGGCTGCACTAATAGCCCTCTTCCTTTTCCTGGAAGGCATGATTATAGTTTGCTGTTGAAGCTGGTTGTAACAACAACGTGGTCAAAACTAACCCACGAGTAGGCTACTGAGGACTCTCGAGATTTTTGCCCCGCTACGCGCGCTAATATATCAAGCGGTGGTTATGTTTGCGAGATGTGGGTGAGGGTGGTAGATTTTTGTGGTTGATAGCACTTAACACTTCTCACAGCCTTACCAACGGTTGCTATGGGTCTCCTCCCATCATATTTCATGGAAGTCATGCATATTTTTCCCATGTGTAACACCCACAGTGCTGAATAGACTCTCCCTTTTCATGTCATCAGTTTTGGTTTCACACCTTTACACCACCAGATGTGCTGGAAGGTTTTATGTATAGTTAGTGGCTAACAACCAGCACTGCCTGGATCAGTCTACCTTTAGTTTGTAACCATAAGGTAGTTAATAAAAAAAATCTTAACTGTAAGGCCGGTTGCATGACTGCAATTTAGGTGGCTTGGTACTAGAGGAACAAGGATGGCCCTCAACCATAATCCCCTCTCTACTAACTCATCCTGAAGGAGACCCTGGTGGCAACTACCCAGTATCAGGACCTCAATCCCAGATACTGTCAACCTACCCCCACAGATTGAACCCCTGAAAGTTGTGACCACTAAAGCCACAAAAATGCCCACTGCTTCCAAATCCATGAATAACTTGATAAAGTACTGTAAGTGATGGGAGAGTCATTGGCTCACACAACATACAGTTAGACAACACACAACTTCATACATACAATAAACAGAGGGGGAGGGGGGAGGCCCTGGAATCCCCCCCCCCCCCCCCCCCCCCCCCCCCCAATACTCTGACTGTGTTCCTTCCTCCTTGGTCATTGTCACAGGTAAATTTTCAATAATCAGGATTATCTCACTTTGAATGTGTCAAATTAAAAAACAAAACAACAAGTGTTGCCACAAGTTACCTAACGTGAGAAATTTTGCCTATCCACAGACCAGCCTTGTATTATGTAATGGAAAAATTTAGTAAAATATTAAAATGTTAAAAAAATATTTGCCACTTTGTTGTAGAAGTTTCATATAATTCATAGCTATACTCTTCTTACAGAAAATGTGTGATTGCTAGGACACAGATTAAAGGTTGAAGTAATCTCAGTTGATAAAAACATAATATTGTCGTCTAAACTAAACTTATGTAGTTATACATGGACTCAAACATTGAAAATGGTTGCCCCTCTCTTTGTTCCTTGTAAAAGCCCTTGGTAAAGTCATACTTCTTTCGGTAGCCAAGCTTCCATTAATGGAATTAAACAAAGTCCGATATCCCCGCCATGCTCCTTCCACAAGCATGGCTGCCAGCTCACGAGGACCTTCTGAAGGATTATTACGACAGCGAACTATTGCACTGATGTATCGTTCACGTCCATTTGATTCTTCAATCCTACAATATGGAGAAACAGAAAAAGGAGTGATTAGGCTAATGATGTACTTAGCTAATAGACGACAAGTTCGACCATTGCCATCTCCAAACGGATGAATACTAACGAACTCAAACATCAGCCGAGCAGCACACTTGAAAATAAATGCTGTGTACTCTTCACTCTCCTTGTTTTGAGGAGGCAAACTGATACATGCGTTGTGGCGATCTATTAATGAATACATTAATTCTTCAACTGATTCTGGAGCTGGATAATAGTGGATCTTATTTTCCCAGGTAGTGTAAACTTTGGTTTTTCTAATCTCGCCAGGCTCTCGATGCAGCCCCCCAGCGAGTAAATGTCTGTGTACACTGCTTATTTGTTGTACTGTGATTAGACCACTCTTATCCATATCTTTCTGTACCTCTTCAAACTTGGCAATAGCATTGGAAATATTGATAGTCTCAATCCACCTTTGATCCGACCCTTCGTATTCTTTGGTTTCCTTTAGCACTGCCTCAGTATCTTCCCTTGTTTGAGTTCCAACGTCTTCTCCAAAATTCATATCTTGAACGTAATCCACTTTCCATTGGGCTAGCGCTTTGCTACCCACCTCTGTCCCTTGGTACTCCTTTCTCCAACGAGTAATTTGTTGTAGCATTGAAGAAGTGGTCACGGACTCTTTTCTCCATTCTGGTTTCTCTTCAAAGTCATAAGCCACCCAATTACTTCCGGCGATACCTGTCATACTGAGTATCAAAGTTGTTAACGTTAGAGTTTGGCTTTCCTTGCAGAAATATAATAAGAAATCGTTAAGAAACTTACTCTCTGATGGCGCGTATCGTCCGGACACACACGGCTACACCCTCTATTTCAAAAAGAGCACACGGAACGGAAGTGTTAGTTGTTGATTGGTTGTACCCGCCCACCCGAATTTATTGGCGAGCGAGCGTAGCGAGCGAGACACTTACAGGGGTAACACAATCGAAAATCGGGGATGTTTATTTATTTATTTATTTATTTATTTGTATATATGTATGGACGTATGTATGTCATTTTGTACTTTGACCCTCGCGTTTTTTGTGTTAGTTTGTGGTCGAACCCCGTCCCAAATTGCACTAAACCGAATCCTCTGGTTTATCGATCAGTACCCGTATCACCCTAGAAATTGAATTGTTTACCGTTTTGAATTCTTTTGCGGTGCAGTTCAAACTTGAAACTTAAGGGACTTCCATTTCTATTCGAGTTAGTGGCGGTGGTAAGTCAAATGCGCTCTTTGTCATGGGTTAAGCGTGCGCAACAGTATTTACTTGAAAATACATTGTCCACTAGACTACTGCGAAGGTAAGTCTGTGTAGGTGCATGTCCAGTTGTGTCAAAGCATTGTGTGTTACAACCACTACTTAGCTAAAGAATATCACAAAGAAAACTTTTAAATAACGTGTATTGTTTTTTTTTTTTTTTTCCTTCCAAGCAGTTGCAGAGAGTTGTTACTATGGCACTGAAATCCCTTTACCTTGTATGCTAAATTTAAAAACTGGACCTTATTTTCAGTAGCTTCAGTGTTAGAAGTCAAAATCATCCATATAAAAATAGTATAGTCTTTAGGCTCGCTCGCCATTTGTGCTCAAGCACATCACTAGTTATTGTATGTAACGCATTCATATCAGTCGTCACGAGCTAGCCAGCTAAAATCCGAAATACTTGTACTCCAAAACGGAATTGGCATTTTTGTAGTGCGACCCTTTACCCTCTGTCATGTGGGGTCCCACACAATAGAAGGTAAAGGATCGACTACACCAGACTACTTTTTTTTGTTTACACAGCGCGCGCGGTCGAGTACAAATAAAAGGTAGGTCTCATTTACTGACGACCGGACCGGGCTAATTTTTTTTTTGGACTTACTTTGGACTTAGAAAATTTTCCTACTTCACGTAGGAGTCAAGGAAATCTGCGGAGACCACCACACCCATTGGGCATTGTGGTGTAGGAATCGTACTGGGGAGCCCATATCCATTCTTATTTCCATAGTAGTGTAAAAAGTCGTAGACTGCCTGTATAGCAGAGGCTCCACTGTCCTTGATTGGAAGGAAGAAGTCCTTAATTTTTGGACTGATGTCCTGTGTCCTTCTAGGGTCTGTTGTTTATACTGCCATTTCACAACACTATATTGATATTGATATTATTTTAATCAAAACCTACCATTTATGATTCAGATACTGATAATAGAGATTTTATTACAAGAAAAGTGCCATTGATCTACTCTTAAACAGTTAGCAATAGTTTCTTAAGGGATATCATTTATAGTAGGTAAAGAATGTTGTCTAGGCCCTGGCAAAATAAACTAGCATTTTTTCTCTCTCGGAATAATAGACATGAATTAGCATAGTAGAATAATTCTAGAGTAGCTAATATAATATGCATTTAATGCAATGATAAGGGTAGCTACAAATAAGAATAATCAGTGCAAATGGTCCATGGTGTTTATTACTAAACACTTCTAGGAGTGTAGTTAGTTAGTACATCTTTCATTACTTACAGCACATTTATTTTTACTCCCACTCACTATTTTGGAGCAAGATTCAGCAATAGAATGCAGCTGCCAGTATGTTGCAGTATGGAGAGAAAAAAACAAAAAAACACTGGTTTATTATTTTATTTATTTATTTTTTTGCCACTTGGGTTAGCTACTAGCTATGCTTATAAAAATGGAAGAAGGTTGTAGTAAAAAGCAGATGTACTTCACAATAAAAGTAAATTTCCAATTAGTATGGGTGTGATTTTGGTGTAGTTATGATGATTAGGGGGTGGTGACTAGTGGGTATGGTATGTCCTTGAAGTTTTTTTTTTTTAACGGAGCCTATGACATAGGAAGAAAATGTTTTGACAGTTATGGGTAAGAAATGTTCTGACAGTTATGGGGGTATAGTGGAGGCCTTACTGGACCCATTCAATTCAGCCACAGTTTTTCAGGGAAGTAGTTAAGTTTGTACTGCAAATTTATTCACACAATAGGCCTAAAATGGAAAAAGAATCAAAATTCCTGGTTAGACAATAAGCCAATAGTCATTGTCATCGTACTAGCTAAATGCTACAGGCTACCCTTAAAACTACCCAACAACTTTTCAAATTCTATTCCTAAACAACTACCTACTTAATTTTGTTCATATCCTTAGGTTTTTGAAGTTGACATTTCAAGACAATAATTAGAACAAGTACCCTGATTACATATTTTTAAGAGTGGACAGAAATAATAGTTTATATAAAGTTTAAAAAGTTAATAACAGTTAAATAGCATAGCTTTAGTTACCATTTTCCAGCATTTTGTATGTTTTTTGAAACATTGCCTTTTAAAGAATGACAACGTCGTCCTTTTGGTTGCTTTTTTCCTGGTAGACTGTATGTATCAAATTTAAGATTTTTGCATTGCCTTCCAGATGGAATCTTTGATTTTCCACGTGAAGATTTACCACGTCGTCTTCCTGCTGAAGTTGCCTGAATACATATCCTTTTTCCATGGCAAATAGTTCCCATCACAGATTTCCTTGACACTGAGCCTCCCCATGTAACTCCAAATTGATGAAAGGCAGATGCTAGCTTTGCAGTAGACTTATTTTCAGACATTGCTCTGTAGCGTCTCAAAAACTTGGCAACACCACTGGATAATTGCTGGTCATCTTTAGATATCAAAAGCTTTAAACTATCTGCAAACTCGTCAATGTCATTTTTCAATTGTTTGGTATTTACAATTTCCAAACAGTCTTCTTTGTTTGCATTTGACACAAAATGGTCACAACCAGATCTTATTAAATCCCACTGAGTACCCTCAAAATTGCTTGTATCTTTATCTGTACAATCAGGGATATTTTGTTGCTTCTCTTCCTTTGCTTGCTGATGCAGTGAAGCATAATAAGACAACTTGTTAATTGCCCCACTACCTAAAGCTATAGTTGCAATCATCAGTCTTGAGCTTGGTGATTGGGTACATAAAAAATTAAAAGATTCACACCCAAAGTGTTGAACAACTGCAGCTTGATGAATACAGCAAGAACCATCTTGTCCCTTTTCACAAGTGCAAATTCCTAGTTTTATATCAACTGTGTGATACTTGTTGGAATCACTACAGCTTCTGACTTGAAAATATTCATTTGAAACATGTGCAATATTTTCTTTTAAAACTTTGTTGGAAATAAGACCTTGAAATCTCAATGCTTATAGGTGTCGAATCTGTGATTTGAAATTGCTATTAATTTTTTTTGATAATACAAGTCCATAACATCATAGATAAAAGTAAACATTTGAACAAGATTAAAAGCCTTTACACGAGAAAAAACAAATTCCTTCAGAATTTTAATTCCCGCTTCAGCATAATTATTTGTATTATTACCACGAATTAATACGTTCTTTCTGAAACAGTGGGCCCAAGCTGATCGCTTATCCCAAAGAATATTGAAATGTTTTACAAAACTTGGATACTTTATTATGTTAGTGTTAGTAACTAAATTGTCATAAAGTTTTGTGATATTGGTCTCATTTCTTTCATAAACAAGAGTCCTTGTGTAAAAACAAAACAGTCAGTCATAAAAACTTGGGGTCCAGCTCTAGAACTTCTACCAAAAAATGCATTTTCTGGCATGAACTACTCCCGAAGAAGCCATACTAAGTCGATTCCAAAAAGAGGAAGCATCGTAGGCACCCTTTACCCATATGTACGTTGGAAGAGGCGTGGTTTCCGGGTTACCACACATCAGAAAATTTTCTAAGTCCAAAGTAAGTCCAAAAAAAAAATTACCCGTTGAGTCTCTTCTTGCAAGTTTATTTGTTAGGTTTTGCTTTTTTGTTATAATTGTTGTAGTTTTGATTTCTGTTTACTTTGGACTTTTCTTACAGCACAATGGATATATTTACAGAAAACAATTTGTAGAGGTTATCAAGGCAAGTATATTGGAGAGTAAGTTACATTTTGAGAGTTGGGACTTTAAATGTTTCAGTTTTTTGGGTCATGTTTTTAGGGATCCTGAAAGCTATACCCCCTCAAGAGGCCAAATTGAACACTTAAAGTTTTCTTCATGTAAGGCGTAGAATTACTATTAGTTTATTGATTCACTATACTACACTCTATACTATAGTGGAATCTACTTTAAGTGGCCAGGCAGAATCTTTTTCTATCAGCAATGGTAAGCATTGCAGCATGGCTAGCCATTACTATAAAAACAAAGTTATAGTGTCAGTATGTTGGTAATGGTGTGCTCCAATTGTGCAGTGTGGCAAACAGGCTAGCATGGCTAGAAAAATACAGCAAAAGTTGATCAGTTTAATGAGCCCATACAGACATGGACAGTTAAACAAAATATTGGTAAAAATTATTATATCTATCATAGTTTCAAGAAAAACAAGTGCAACAGCTTGATACTTGATCATGCCAAAAATTTAACAATATTCTGGCCAAAACTTTATTGTTAGTAGACAATTTTCAGCTCACGAAAACATTTTAACCGGTTTGTAAAACTGGCAAAAAGCATAACCACAATTCTATAGCAAAGTAATTTTCAGTAGCGAAATAAGTATTTAGAACACTATATTTAATGTCATTTTAATAGATAACACTATTGGAGAAATAAAAGAACGTAAAGAAGAATATGAAATCAAATATTCGTTTAACCTTGATACATCTAACCTTCAGCAGAGATGTCATTATTTTACTCTTAATATTATGAAGTTTTATATTTCGTGTTAAATTTTCAACAGATCAAGGTTTTTCATCTAAAGATGTGTTCAGTCCTGATAAGATTGGAACATTAAATGAGGCTCAACATCAAGGTAATCTTTAAAACTATGAAAGATGTACATGTATGGTAGCTAATTGTGTGATTATTGGGTGTTTAGGTTCTTCTGGTTGTCCTTCGAAGTGTAAAGATACGAAAACAAATGATTTAGGAGCTATAATAGTACCTCAGCATTGGTCAGAATTAAACTATATTTTGCAAGATTTATTACCATCAGATGATGAACTTACATATGTGGTAGAAAGCTATGTAGAAAAAGAATGCTATCACTTTGAAGGTGCACCAAAGAAAATTTTTGATCTAATAGTGCGTATCAATTTACAAGATGTTAATGAAGCTAAATTATTTCTAGAAGCTTTAATGAAACATAGCTATTGCACATACAGAGTAACCCGTACTTCAAAAAGTGGTATGAAACGAACAGCATAATATAAATTAGAAATGCACTGTCAGCATTTTAAGAAGCAACCAAGTAAAAAGCAGGCAGATACTCGCAACTGCACAGTCCAAAAAAGAACAAAAAATGTTTCCCTCCAATATTAGAAACAAGAAAACCAAATGTCCTTTGAGGTTATCTCTTGTTGGCCAGATTCCTTCAAAACGGCAACTTTGTTCCAAATTTTCTTACTTTCAAACCCATAAAGCTGTTTTAAAAATAAATTTTACCCACAATCATCTGATTGTATCCGCTCATTCACTTAGCTTTCATCCCATATCAATGGAAACAAAACAGAAATTTTTTAAATTGTTTGATGATGGACACAGTGCATCATCTTCAAGACACACTCATGAGCAACACTTGCTTCTTAATGCTAGCTCAGATGACGTAAAGCAGTCTTCCCTAGCAGACAGAGCAATAAATCCATTTGTTCAGGATGTGTGTCGGCTTTTTCAACATTGGAGAGAAAAATGTTACGGAAAAGAGGATGGTCTACCCCTTTTTCAAAGACTAAAATTAGAAGTAGACACATACAATGCTAAGAATAGTGAACAAGGTGGTAAAGCTATTCTTCAGTGGTATGAAAAGCACTCTGACATGAGTGATGTTGAGGAGGAACCTAAGAAGAAAAGACGTAAAAGAGATCACAGTGACAAACCTCTTATTATTGCCATTTGCACACCACTTATGTCAAGGGCTCACAAAAATATTTGCCAAGCTGGTGAATTGGTATTTCTGGATTCATCCTCTTCTATGGATCGCTTTAACACTTCTATCTTTATCATGTCTACTCATTCTTCTTCTTCCGGTATTCCCCTGGGTGTGATTTTAACATCTGATGAGAGAGAGGAAACAATATATAATGGTTTAGAACTTTTGAAATCTGTCATGCCAGAAAATGCATTTTTTGGTAGAAGTTCTAGAGCTGGACCCCAAATTTTTATGACCGATGATAGTATAGCTGAAAGAGCAGCTCTTCACAAATGTTGGCCACATGCTGTGATATTTTTGTGTACTTTTCATTTTCTACAGCGCCTATGTCAGGGATGGACAAAGGTACACTGTGTCAGCTGAGAAACCTGATCAATCGACAAAACATCAAAATCTCCAAAAAATAATGTCAATGCATCAGAAGATTTTTTGGAGGTAATTGTGAATGGTCATATTTTGGCTGCAGTTATGTCCTACTTAGGCATGTCCTCCATACACGACAGACCATCACCTTCAATTGTCTCCCATGATGTTTGGATGGAAAGTGGTGACGTCAGACGCTTGGTTTTGCATAGCATAGCGGAGCATGGTATTACTCAACATGTCGATCTGGCAACTTCGTTTAAAGACCCCTCCCATAGTGGTAGTGATAAGGACACTGCATATGGGTATGCTTGTGAAGTTTTAACATTAGGTCTTGTAATATTTGACTTCAAAGACGCTATTCGAGAGGGAGATGGAGATCAGGTTCTTTTGCTTTGGAAGTACATGCTTATTCTTTTTAAAGCTACTGGGAGAAAGAACTACGCAATTGAAGCATTGTCTCTTCTATCTCAATACCACATACTTCTTCCATGCAACTTGGCTGAGCAGCTGAAATGGTCACGGTTTATCAATGTACGTGGTCTTCCTGGACACAATATCAGCTGTGATTTACATATGGAGCACTTAAACATACTGGTAAACGTGTCCATAGAAGGTCTGGGGGCTAATAAATCAGAAAAGTCTATAAAGAGAGTTTCAAAGGCAATGGGTGTACTCGCAAAGGCAACTAACTCTTTTGATTGTGAAGTTGGCATAGTTTCTACCAGTGGCAAACACTCCGAAAAATCACAACTTAAAGATTTAAAAACGATTATACAGCAGTTGGTGGAATGCGACCCCTTCAAAAGTGGAGCACAAAGACCTCTCCGATCTTTTCCTAATTTGCAGAGAAATGTATTTAAAATTGGATGAAAAAGAAGTGAAAGAATGGATGGTGGAAAGATTTTCAATTATATCTCAACCTGTTATGGCCTCATTAAACTTAGTTCAAGACTCAGATAGCAGTGATGATGACCAAGATATGTGTTAAAATACTTTTTTTTATGCCTCTCAAAGAATTTTTTAATGAAATACTTAAATACAATTATGAAACAAAACAATGACATATTCAGTAAAAGAATGAATTTAGTTTGGTGTCACATTGTTCACACTTGCATATTTTAGCACAAATGCCACAGCATGTACAACTTCCTGAATTCCAATCACAACTTGGAAAATCACTGAACAGAATTGTTTTTCTACATAAATATTGTTTGTGTTTGAGCAGTAATTCTTCATCTCGTTTGATGTATATTTTAAATCATTACTGTTCTTTAGTAGCAGTGCTAATGCAGGCCTTCTATCTTGTCCTGCTCTTCCACTTTCTTGTATATACATTTCTGTATCATCAGGACATCAGGACAGTCTACACCCATTCCAAAAGCGCTGGTTGCTACAATTACACGAAGGGTAGATGAGGAAGTAAATTGCTTTAGTAGTTTGTTCTTCACTGATGGATGAGTGCAATGGGAGTATAAATCCGCAACTCTATAGTTAACATAGTTAGGTGATCCTTTAGGTTCTGTACAAGATTGATGAGTGCTGTAATAAGGTAGCTGTGAATTGAAATAGCATCTGGATAGGAATGACAAAATATTATTACTCGACCCATATCACGTTCTTTGGCTAATTTTGCTGCTATCGGTTGAAAGACCTCAGGAATACCACCCTTTGGCTTTTCCGATACAAAAAAAATAATATTATTTTTTAAGGTGGAGCATAAACTATAGCAGGATTCTTCATACACAAATTTTTAATAATAAACCTTCTTGTTGAGAAGGTAGCAGTAAGTGTCATCAAACGTACACTTTCAGGAACAATGCTCCTTATTTCCTCTAGATGAGAAAATTCTTTCCTGAAACTTGGACCCCTACATTGCAATTATTAATAAAAATGAAACGTTACAGGCTAACATTAGTTATAGTATATTGCATACCACTTCTTGATGCAATGGGCTTCATCGATCACAAACGCAACTAAATTATTTGCATAAATGTCAGTTGCCAACATACTTCACCACTCCATGCCACCCACTAGATATAAATACTATCTCCATTCTTAACTGACTGTTTTACGATTGACTTTGTAGCATGCTTGTCAGTAATGTGAATTGCTGATACTCCCATTGCTGTTGCAGCAGACACTTGATCCTGCATCAATGCTATAAGAGGAGACACTACCAATGCTAGCGACTTCTTGTCCACCTTTCATAGCCGATCGAAAACAATGGGCAAAAGAATGTAACAGAGAGACTTTCCAAAGCCAGTTGGAAGAGATACAAACACATCCTTCCCCTTCACAAACTCCATAACTCAAAGTCTGTTCATCCTTCAATTCTTTATAGCCTAGACTCATGGCAGCACTTCTAATTAAAGACTTTAACGTGTCATCATCATTTGACTCTAAGGAACTTTCACCTGAAGAGCTGAGAGTCCAAGAGGAGCTGGAAATTGAGCTACCCCACTGCATTTCACCAACAACTTTTTGTGCTCTCGCTGCGCTTGCATCGCTTTTAAAGCCTACATATTTGTGGGTACTCTATTGTTGTTGTAGTGACTCTCTAAACATAAAGTTATTCCAATTATTCTCCGTAAGTGTCAATTTACTCTTCAAAGGGTCTTTCTAGTGCCTGTATTTCTGAAGAGGTGGCAAGTGGTACTGATTTGTTTACTCAGGCTTCACATGGCATGTATCAGTTAGTTTTTGTTACACCTGAGATTATAATAGAAAGTGGAGGAAAATGTTAGAGAATGATGTATATGCTGAAAGGTTAAAGGCTTTTGTGATTGATGAAGCTCACTGTGTAAAGAAATGGTAAGTTGTGTTTATCCAGTCATGCTTAAATTTATTTTTTGATTTTTCAGGGGGGAAACCTTCCGTCCAGTGCTTCAAAGAATTGGAGAAGTTCGTAGTTTGATACCACCTTCAGTGAACATGATGGCGCTAACAGCTACTGCCACTCAAAGTGATCGGCTTTCAATTAGCCATGTGCTTGGACTCAAGAATCCTTTTGTTCTTGCTAAATGCCCAACGAAGACGAATTTGATGTATTCCGTCACCTCATTTGAATCTGTTGGAGTGACATTTAAAAAGTTTGTAGCCATGCTGAAACAAGAGAAGATTAATTTTCCAAGACCATTATCTATGTCATTCTAACTAGTAAAATTTTACTTGTTAGCAATACACAATGCATTTTAGAACATCCTATTCGTACTTTGATTAAAAAAACAACAACTTTTTTTACCCATAGTGCCCCCTTGGAATTCTGCCTAAGGATGAAAACAAAACTGAACAAATGGTTGATATTTTGGAAAGGGTTCACCAGTATGTGCCTATGGTGGAGATGATGAAGGAAGTTCACATCCCTAGTCTCAACAAAGCTGTACCAGATCATTTGATATGTGTGCTAAGATTTTCACATTCCTGCAAGACCAACTTGGCTCATCATTTACTCACCCTGAAGATGCACCCGACATTCCTGAATTTAGACTTGTGGATATGTTTACAAGCATTACTGAAGCTAAACTTAAAGCTGACATCCTCCTAATTTTTAAGGATGGTAAAAACTTAAGGATTGTTGTTGCAACTGTGGCTTTTGGGATGGGAATAGATTGCAAGGATGTGAGACAAATCGTACATGTTGGACTACCTGATGATGTGTCAAGTTATATTCAAGAGACAGGTAGAGCAGGCAGAGATGGTCTTCTTTCGAAAGCCATTCTTTTGAAAGCTAGAACTTATTGTTGGGTGGGTGAAGACATTAAGTTGTATGCAGCAAATGAAACAGAATGTAGGCGGCAAGTTATTTTTAGAGACATGGATGGGCTATGAACCAGTTGACATTAATATTAAATGTATATGTTGTGATGTATGTGCGGTTAAAAGGGTTCAACCCTTTTCTGTTTTCAAGTAATAACAATTTTATTGACTATTATTCCATTAATATAATAATATATATAATTCAATGAATAGATTGACGTCTGTAAGAGATAAATAAATGATAGATTGAGTTATCATCAACAACAACAACAAAATGATGAAATTAGCAATTAGATTGAGTAAGGCAAATTTACTAATCAGCCATTGTACCAAATCAGCTTTGTTCTTATTGAGTGCGTTTTTAGGTTTTGGGAATTTTCTGTACCTCCTTCCATCTTCCATAGAGTTCATTCGTGCATTCTGTGCCCCTCTTGCTCTGGCAGCAGTCTTCTGCTCTCCAGAGAATTGAATGGGATGAGAAAGTGCTGTTGAGACTTGTGTAGGAATTTTGGGAACAAATACTTGGATGGGTTCTGGTTAAATCATATACCTTGTTTGTCACGTAGTAAACAAGATATGAGATGACTGAACAATATCATATCTTTATCACTTCAATTCAACTGCTAAAAGGCTAGAGGTATCTGGTAGGCGTTAACAAGAAGTTAAATAAATTAGTAAACATCTTTCAAAAATGTTCCTGTAAGTAAAACTTACCACAACAGACTTTGAGGACATCTCATTCCAGTACTCATGTTTGATGTGCCAGTTGATCACTCCATCAAAGGACAGATTGAAGAAATCACAGTGATATAAAACCCTCGATATCAGTCACAAATGTTCTCTCTCAATGCCTTATCATCTTCAACAGTAGGTAAAAGAGAGAGAGCAATTTGTTTTGGATCAGACTGTCGCGTGGGAATAACCTGGTCACTTAAAGACATGAAATCTACTCGATCTGCTACAGCATAGTAGTGAAAATAATGAATTTCTTGTGGTTTCTCCTTTCCAACCCTCATGTACCGAGATTTTACTCCCTTGTCAATGTTGTCACCACAAACATGATAAAGGGTACATTGCTCTATAACAAAATTATAAAAAGCATGTCACTAATATAATTGTAAATGTTGAATAGTATGGGAAAATATTTATAGTTTTGCTTCTGTTCAGGGTTGTAAATCCTGAATATGCCACTACTTAGAAACTATGCTAAATAGATCAGTTCAAATTCCAATCATTAACATTTATCATAAAGTAGGAAGAAGCCAAGTAGAGTAGTATGAAACAACAACTAACTAAGAATAATGTGGATAAAGAATATTATATGAGAGATGCAAGGGCCAACGATGAATGGCCTTTCAACAAGTGTGTTGACATACGAGTCATAATGCTACAGAGATGTGTGTGTATGTGTAGGGAAATGGTATATGAGCTAAGTGACTAGGTAGGTTGGTGTTGCTTGAAATGTTATGAATGAGAAGTTGGGTGAATTGTAAAGGTGATAAGTGGTTAATTGGTGAATGGTCTTGGAAGAGCCCAAACTAATGTATACAATAAAACATACCTAAATAAGGCTGTGAACTTTTCTCTCCCTGTTCTTGACTGGTCTGCTGAGTTTGAGAAGTAGATGGTTGTTCTACAGGAAGGTCACTCGCAAGATTCGGCAGAGAAAATGACGAAGTTTCGCAGTATTCACCATCATTATCAGCAGTGGTGTCCAAAGCACTACCAGAAGATGGACTGTCAGGATCGCTGAATTCATCATCTGAAGTTATTGGTGAATAGCTCTTCCAAGAACAGTCAGAATCTGAGTCACTAGCAGAGTCACAAAGGAAATCATCTTCAGAGGTCTCCAAATTAAACCATGGTGCCCTTCGACTTTGCTACAGAAAGTTTAAATTGAATAGCAGACAAGCAATAAAAAATGTGCCTGACCAAGCTTGCATATATAATATGCAATGTTACTACATCATCTAGAGTTTTGACTTACCACCTCATTTGTCTGGTCCAATGTGGCTACAACTCTGTTTCGCCAATCTCTCACTTGCAAATCGAAGTCTTTTCCAACATTATCCAGCAAGCGAATCATAGTTGAATATGATACAGAGATATTTAGTTTATGTAGTCGCTGATAGACCTTGATTATAAAAACACAAATGGAATGCATAATTAATAGTGTCCCAAAATATGAAGTATAGAGTGGTCATTTTAGCCACGACTCATTCCAATGTTCAGAGAATATCCACACAATTATTGTTGAGTTGATAGGTTACGACTAATGAACACGGTATTGTATTTTCTTTACTGGCAGAGTGCAGTATTATGACAATCTGCTCTGGCATGCTATAGAGACCCCATTGTATATTACAAGGGATTCATTTTATCACAAAAAATTGAAATCCTTCAAATTCACTTATCTTAAATAATGTCTTTATTATGATGATATCACCCAGACAAAATGGTCTTTAGTTCAGCACACACAACTACTAACATTTTTAGAGCAGTGCCCAGCATACATGATAAGGGAGTTCATTTTTTGGATAAGGTTCATGTTTGGGTTTCTATGGTTCAGAAGAATTGCAGCACACATGCCTACAATGGCGTCAGTATTCGAACAAGGGACCCTGGTAGTGGTTGCTGAACGTAATAAGTATTTCAAAACAGGTGCGTGCATAGAAAGTTCCTTATCTAGCATACACCAGCCAAATTCCTTGAGGATTTTTGGGTCTTGACTCTTCAAGATGGAGTTTATCCTACATGAGGTCATCGCCCTAACTTCTTTGGTCAATTCCACTCCAAGCAACTTCACCTTGACTCAGAATCCTTTAATGTTTGTAATGCCACAGTTTTCATACTTCTCCGTATAGCAACCTTTACCATAGGCTTATGTCTCGGAGTGAGTGTATAGCGTTTGGATTTTTCATATCCAATATTAACCTGAAAATCATACAAAGAGGGACAGCAATGTACAGACTGGTTATATAGCTAAAGTGATCTATGATACATACCACAACTCCAGGTGATTTGTTACTCTGAAATGAGCCTTGAGAAGATATCACATCAACTCGTGGCCTTTTTGAGGGTGGATTAGGAAGAGGAGGGCTAGAGGTAGAATGGGATACCAGCTCCAGAGTAGTAATAGCCTTTTGCAAGTTATCTTGCAGTACTTTGTGGGAATTGTTGTACTTCTTGTAGGCCAAAAAACACTTCCTACACATCTTGGACTCTTCTATTATCACTGCCATTGAAAATAGCAGCAACAATTTCATCATCTTCACCAACAGCATCACTCAGCACAAAAGATTTCCACACTTTCACAACATCTCTGGTATCTGAATGGTCAGAATTATCCAATGCTCTCCTGTCAGTTCCTTTACCAGTTAAATTAGTTTTCCACAACCCAGACAAAACATGATTAAAGAAACGGAGCGTGAAGTAGCCTCGTGTGTGGTGAACCCTTATAAGTGCCTGGGGCTACTACCGGACCCACGCGATTACGCCCCCGAACACCCACGCAAGTTCATTCATTGAGGTCGGGCTACGCCCAACTAAATACACACCACTAAATAAGTAGGCCTCCTCTTTATGGGCTTGAATTTTTTTAGCTAAACTTCTGCGGATAACCATGTCTAAGAACATTCCAGAACTTGGGTGGCGTTGTTTGGGAGAACGCAAGAGCTGAATGGAGCTGGAGAAGTTAATAAGCACACCTTGGCTTTCTTTTAACTTAAAAGAAATAATCCCAGAGTGGAGAAGAGTCGATGCGACCATCTGTTGTATGATAGGAGACATCACTGAATGGAGAAAAAAGTATGATAGCATTAAAGACTCCCATCAAGTTATTTTGGATGAATTCAACCAAAAAATGACACGCGATTACATAGAAGCAGATAGTATCAGCGAAAAAGATAGGACAAAACTGTCATCGAGAAAGAATAACACGGTCAAAGCGATGGACAGGCTCAAGGAATTGCACAAGGAAATGGAGCACACTGGCTTACTAATTGAAGAGAGAGTTGATGACATCCGCAGAATATTTCTAAGAGGTCTCCATACTGAATGTGGAAATATTAGAACAACTGAAGCTCATACTGAATGGAAAGGGGAACCACACTATTATCCATCTCCCAAATATGTAAGTAGATTATTGGAGATACTCATAGACCGACATAATGAAGAATTAAAGACTCTACCAAAAGATGATTCTGAGGTAAAAACAGAGTTTATTTTTAAGTGTGCTGCTGAGCTAATGGTGAGGTTTACCAGCATTCATCCATATGGAGATGGCAACGGCCGCATGTGTCGACTTCTTGCTAACTACATAGTTGGTTTGATCACACCATTTCCAGTGTCTCTGTATCATATTGAAGAAAACCGAAGCACGGAGGAAGACTACATCAATGCTATAGTTCGGTGGCGAAAGTATCCCAAAGAAGGTCCTTATGAACTGGCAGCCATGTTAGTAGAAGGAGCCTGGCATGGATGGAAGCAATTATTTTCTGGTTTGAATACAGAACAATGACATGGATGTACCCCTGTCCGTGCTGAACTCATGCTCTTGTGTGGATCACTCATTGTTTAGAACTTCTCCTCCACCCTCATGCCACACCTTCCTTCATCTTTCTATAAGTCTCACTCTTCTCATGCAAAGCAAGCTGAACTCACTTTATTCTCGCGTTTGGCTCACCAATTGTTTTTTATGTTGCTTGTAGAATTCTAATAAAATTTTTTAAACTTTATTATGATTCAGCCTGAATCAATATGGGTGACGGGTGTGATTCAATGTTTTTATCAATGATGGTTTTGATGCTCATAATGTTGTTGAAGTAACAAATCTTTGGATTTCTTCCTTTGGAGCCAGAGTAAGATATGGCTCAAATACTAGTTTGAATTGTTAGGTAGGTGTACACAGAGGTGTAGGATCAGTAAAACAAGACAAAGCTTGTATGAGGTACTATTATATGTCACACTTAGGTTAATGTCAAATAAAACTGAGTAATTCACTAAAACCAGAATTGAGTCAAGAGTATAATCCTCGATTTTGATAGATGCTCAGCAAGACTATATATTTTTTGTTTGTCTTCTTACTTCCAAGGCACTGTCATGGGAGTCCTTAGATAATGTAATGCCTCAGCTTGTATTTGGTCATTCAGAGTTATTGGTTTGTTCCTCAATTTAGATGCGTAAGGGTTATACAGTCATTCCGCAACCCTGACCGGAAGTAAATGAACTCAATACAATTTTAATTTTTACGTGAGATGGTCGCGCGCTTTTACCGCCAAAATCCCCCTAACTAGCTCCCACTTCCACTGCTTTTTGCCCTTTTTATACTTAAGATACTGTTGCTTTCTTTATACATTCTGTAGACAAAACCCATTAATTTGAATGGTAAGAGAGTTACCACACTGTAGTTTCGTACTTTCTGAATAAATACGCCTAATCTTACCCCACTAATTTTAAGTTGCCCCCATTATAACTGCACAAACTTTTTTCCGACGAGCCCAACTGAGTAATGATGAGGTAATTTAATTAACCGATAGCTAGCCCCTGCTATGCAGCAAAATTGAATTGTACACCGCAGGCATGAAGCCATACTGGGTAGTTTATAAAGCCACAGTTTACACAGTGCATGTTGAGGTGAGTAACAGCAAATAAGGGGTTCTAAATATAAAATACAAATTTATTGCACAATCTATCATGTATTAGAATGGCTAAAACGAGGACCACTAGAAGAAGTCTTGATTTTGGAGATGTGTCCTCCTCACCAGAGCAAATGTCTTGTTTCTTGTGCAAACAACAACACACAAACAGTCCATCACAATGGAAAAAATATGTGTTGTCAATTAATGCACCACAAGATGCTATAATTTGTATGGCTTGCCGACAAGATATTTCTCGCTTTCTTGCAGATAGTAGCATTACCCCACGTTGGTTGAAGAGCTCACTCTGTAAATCACATAAAAATTGTGCAATTCACAAGTGCTCAAATGTTGCTTTTTCTACCCTACAAAAAACTACAACACCTGAGAGACTATCAGAGGTGCTACAATCATTGAATTTGGACTTGGGTGATTCTGGTGTTACATTACCAATCCCATTATGTAAGAGTCATTACTACATGATATACAAATTAATCAACCCTACCCAAAGACATTGCATCACATGCAATGTAGCTATCACTTAGACACATTTCAACATGATTGTGTCCCCAGCCAGGCAACAATTGAAAAGCACTTAAAAGAAAAAATTGGTTTCAAAGGAAAAGTTGAAGTCACTGACTTAGTTTGTTACAGTTGATAAACACAAGTTTCCCAAAGAAAAAATGATAATCTTTAGATAAAGCTACTTCATTCAACAGTATATTCCCAGTTTACAATGGAGCTGCCATCGACTACCAACTGCAACTACCCAAGTACTAATACGGTGGATGAATCCATCAGGTACAGAGTGTCAGCACCACTTTTGATACGACGGTTTTATAATACTAGAAAATGTATCTCTTCAAAGAGTGCTTGGCTTTTGTTGATGCTCAATTTCAATGTTTTTTTCCTTTACTTCTTCTGGCCTCCCAATTTCGTACTCATCCCACACCAGTCCCTTCAAGATAATGTTTTTAATGGATGTGGTCTTGTGATACATTTCCTCTGTCCACTAGCTGGAATTATTGCTGACAACAAGATTGGACGTCATAGAATGATAAGATTATCCACTTGGATGTTAGTGATTGGTATATCACTCTCTTTTGCTACAATTATAATTGTATCTATCACTCAATCAGCTATTGAAAAACATATCTCCTTTACCATATTCCTACCAAGTTGTTTGTTAATTTTAACTTTGGCTGTGTTCACCATTGCAATTGCAGGCTTTGAGGCTAATTCTGTTCAGTTTGGTATTGATCAACTTCTTGACTCTCCTTGGGAAGACCAGAGCATATTCATATACTGGTATGTTTGGATATGGACCCTGGCATATTTTGCTTATGTCCTTCACAAAAACATTTTTAAAGTAGACTATTTTCAACTAGACAAACAACTAGCAAATAAGATATCATCTGGTATAATAATGGCAGCACTTCTTGTTTTCACCCTTATTTTGTTGTTTCTTACTTCCTCCAAAAGGAGGTGGTTCTTGACTGACTTACGAAGGTACAACCCATACAAGCTGGTCTATAAAGTCACTAAGTTCTCCCGGATCCACAAGGTACCTGTCAATCGTAGTGCTTTTACTTACTGTGAAGATGAAATCCCTTCAGGCCTTGATGTGGGAAAGGCAAAATATGGAGGACCTTTTACAACTGAGGAGGTAGAAGATGTGAAAGCTTTCTATGGCATTCTAAAAGTAATTTTTACAAGTGGGCCTGCTTTTCTGTTGCTCTCTACTTTTTTTGCCACCGTAGATAATTATCAAGAGCATTTTATAATCAACAAGTCCAATACTTCATATACAGTAACTAAAGCAATCAAGTTAGCATTTATAGACAACCTGATAGTATTCATTATTCCACTCTACCTTGTGATTCTCCGCCCATTAATTTCCTACTACATTCCTAGTATGTTAAAGAGAATGGCAGTCGGTTTTGTAGTACCTACACTGTCAGCTGTGATCTTCCTAGTAGTGGATTCACTGGCACATGCACAGGATAATTCTCTACCATGTATGTTCTCATCAGCATCACACAACTTTAGCCATTTAGAATCTCAGTCAAAAGTAGCAGTCTATGTAAGTCACTATTATGACTACATTAGGGGATTATCAATGACAATATTATATTTGACATGGTACATGATTCACGTGGCTCAATTTGAGTTTATCTGCTCTCAAAGTCCTCACATCATGAAAGGGTTACTGATAGGTTTGTCTTTTGTTATTGAAGGACTCTATAGTTTCATAGGCACCATACTTCCAGTGGTGTTCCAATACAGCTGGCCAGAAGTCACGTCCCCAAGTTGCTACTTGCCTCTCTCCTTGAGCAACATTGTCTTTGGGTTAGTGGCACTATCCTTGTATGTGTATGTCACCAGAGGCTACCAATACAGGATGAGAGATGAACCTTGTCATGTTCACCGCTATGTGGAGGAATATTACTCCAAAATAACAGAGAACAACTACTTAATAAATAACTGATCAGATATTAATCCTTTATTACTATTTGTGTGCTAAGCTTATTCCTTGTAGTTGTTTTTTTTTGTCTCAAGTTATACTTTCACAAACATTTTTTGAGGGAAATGTTCTAAAACAATAAAATAATACTAATTCAAATAGGTTATTGTGAAATTAATTTGTTCCGGGATCCAATATCTCACAATAGGTGTGATCAAATAGAGCAAATACACTACTTTCATAATAAAGTATATTCAAAATACACTAATATACATGGTTATAGAAAATAGTTCGGTTAATAACCCTTTCACTACAGTAAATGCAACATGGCAGTTTGAGGTCGAGACTGTGGAAGATTATGACTCTCTAGAACACTTTGATACCAAACTAATTCAGGGTCGCTAAAAAAGGTTATTGAACGCAGATGAATGACTGGCAGGATGAATAACAATATCAAGTGCATGTGTCCTGAAATGTTATTACATGCAATATCATTTCAATTAGCAAGTAGTATAAACAGCCTATTCACAGTTTATGTGTTTTTAAACATCTAGCTATTCAACTAAAAATGCCTTTATACGTTTACTAAACCATTTTTCACCCAAATTGTAATACTTAAGGGTGCTGGCACATAGCAACGCTGCGCGCTGCTTAATTGAGCAATGAACCACGAAACCACCGGATTGTAGAGGTACAGAAAGGCGGATGATTAGTGTTTCAATTTTGGTACAGCGGTGTAACTTAACAAGGTAATAAAAGTAGTCGTTTTCAGTATACATTTGTGACGCAACAAGAAAAAAAATCAGTAAAAAATATGAATAAATATAAAGCAAAATAGAATTGAACAAAACAAAAATGACAATATTGTAAACAATGAGCTGAAGAGAAGCGGTGGACGAAATTCTGGCTTCTGTCCGTCCTCCACTATCTCCAATAAGTTCCGTTTATATTTTGACTTTGAGTTCATAACTTCTTTGGTTCAGTGCGTGTGTCAGTCATTCTTGGTAAGTCCACATTTTGCCAGCATGTCTCGTAGATCCGCTTGGCTGCGTGAACCTGCGAGGTATAGAATCAGAGTTATTTTCCATAGCAACAGCCAATTAACCTTAATTGATTTGTGTGGGCGGAGCGCGTATCCGGTGTGTCAGCACCCTTAAATAGTGTGACCCTTTGCCTAGTACAAGTTTTCTATAGTGATAATCTCTTCTACAATGGAACTGCAAGCATCTACCAAATGCAACCACCCAAGTTGGTGCAGTGGATGAACCCTTTCCTTCTCCCCCGCTAGCGGTTGGTAAAGGGTCTGGCTCGCGAGACTACCTAATACACACCACTAAACTAGTGGTGTGCTTGAGCACAAATGGCGAGCGAGCCTTAAACTACACTATTGTTATTCAAACTACTAAAATAAAGTTGAATTGTTAAATTACGCATATACGGTAAAGGGGATTCAATGCCATAGTAACCATCCCCTCAACTGTTTGAATTGAAAAAGAAGCAACAAAATCAAGTCACGTAATTTTCTTTGTGATATTCTTAATAGTAGTTGTAACGCACAATACTTTCACACAACTGAACATACCTACGCAAGACTTACCTTCGTGGTTCGTCTAGTGGACAATGAATTGTCAAGTAAATGCTGTTGAGTAGTGCTTATAACTGTGACAAATAGTGTATTAACTTACCACCGCCACTAACTCGAATAAAAATGGAGCTCCCAGCACCTGCAAAACAATTCAAAGCGGTACACAATTCAATTTCTAAGGTGATATGGGTAATGGTCGCTAAACAAGAGGATTCTGTTTAGTGAAGTTTGGGACGGGGTCGAATGCCGAGTGAACACAAAAATACGGAGGGTCAAAGTACAAAATGACATACATATGTCCAAACATATATTTATAAATAAATAAACAAACATCCCCGATTTTTAATTGTGTTACCCCTGTAAGTCTCGCTCGCCGATAAGTAGGCCTCCTCTTTTTGGGCTTGAAATTTTTTAGCTAAACTTCTGCAGATAACCTTGTCTAAGAACATTCCAGAACTAGGGTGGCGTTGTTTGGGAGAACACAGAGCTGAATGGAGCTGGACCGCCTGGAGAAGTTAATAAGCACACCTTGGCTTTCTTTTAACTTAAAAGAAATAATCCCAGAGTGGAGAAGAGTCGATGCAACCATCTGTTGTATGATAGGAGACATCACTGAATGGAGAAAAAAATATGATAGCATTAAAGACTCCCATCAAGTTATCTTGGATGAATTTGACCAAAAAAAATGACATATATTTGTATGTTTATTCTGTGCATATTATAATGTACAGCTGCTGCTGAGCTAATGGTGAGGTTTACCAGCATTCATCCATATGGAGATGGCAATGGCTGCATGTGTCGACTTCTTGCTAACTACATAGTTGGTTTGATCACACCATTTCCAGTGTCTCTGTATCATATTGAAGAAAACCGAAGCACGGAGGAAGACTACATCAATGCTATAGTTCTGTGGCGAAAGTACCCCAAAGAAGGTCCTTATGAACTGGCAGCCATGTTAGTAGAAGGAGCCTGGCATGGATGGAAGCAATTATTTTCTGGTTTGAATGCACAACAATGATATGGATGTACCCCTGTCCGTGCTGAACTCATGCTCTTGTGTGGATCACTCATTGTTTAGAACTTCTCCTCCACCGTCATGCCACACTTTCCTTCACCTTTCTATAAGTCTCACTCTCCTCATGCAAAGCAAGCTGAACTCACTTTATTCTCACGTTTGGCTCACCAATTGTTTTTGTAGAATTCTAATAAAAATTTTTAAACTTTATTATGATTCAGCCTGAATCAATAATGGGTGACGGGTGTGATTCAATGTTTTTATCAATGATGGTTTTGATGCTCATAATGTTGTTGAAGTAACAAATCTTTGGATTTCTTCCTTTGGAGCCAGAGTAAGATATGGCTCAAATACTAGTTTGAATTGTTAGGTAGGTGTGCACAGAGGTGTAGGATCAGTAAAACAAGACAAAGCTTGTATGAGGTACTATTATATGTCACACTTAGGTTAATGTCAAATAAAACTGAGTAATTCACTAAAACCAGAATTGAGTCATGAGTATAATCCTCGATTTTGATAGATGCTCAGCAAGACTATATATTTTTTGTTTGTCTTCTTACTTCCAAGGCATGGGAGTCCTTAGATAATGTAATGCCTCAGCTTGTATTTGGTCATTCAGAGTTATTGGTTTGTTCCTCAATTGATGCGTAAGGGTTATACAGTCTGTGGTTGTTAAGGGTTATACAGTCTGTGGTGGTACGATCCCCACATTCATTAACATCCCTTTCCCAACCACTATCCCCAACTCGTAAACATTAACATTTCATACGAACCCTTTTCATTCTAATTCACGCACACCATTACCTCCACTTTATTTCGGGTCCCATGACCATTCTATGCGTATGCTCGTCAGGTTTGTTATATAATGGCCTGCCGGGCGTGAGCCCTTCAGTTGTGTCCATGCTCGAATTATCTAAAGCTCCATCCTGCTAATCCTTGCCAACTTGAAACTTGGGGGTTAGGAGGTTTGAACGCCTTAGGATAGCTAAGAGAATCGAGTATACGTAACTCTGGTGGCAGCCTTCCAAGTTCCGCCAGGCCATCCTGCCACATCTGGTGGCCAGCAGTGGTCGTAACGGACCTTCCACTCCATCGAGCTTCTCCCTTATTGAGCATCTACCTGTGTCCCGGCGTAGTGGGTCTCCGCTAATTTTCCAGTCCCAGTTTGCTCCGTGAAGAGTCCCAAAACTCCACAACTGTTCTTCGGCAGCCCGTTCCTGCTTTTCCGTGACGAGTCGCAGACTCCACATTCCCGCCCTTTGGCTATCCCAATAGACGAAATCTTTCCGGGCAATCCTCAGGACTCCTTTCTTCCATTGTCAAGTGTCACGCAAGTTAATTGTCTGATTACTTCACTGTTATCGTTTCATTCTGTTGTAAATAACACTGTAACTTGTGTAGTTTGTTTAGTCAGTGTGTCAGTTTTCCCATCTCTCCCTATTCAAATTTGTCATGCTTACCCGCTCTAAGAAGCAGAAGACCGATTCCATCTTTGGTTCTAATAACATGTCTAAATTCCCCTCTATATTCAGTGAAGCTCAGGGTAGTTTGTCAGATCCCAGTTTTCCAAGGTTTACAATTGAGACCTTTTCTGATGATAGCTCTAGGGTAACATTGACTAACACCTCAACTGATAATCCCCATTCTGAGGAGGTAGTCCCTAAATTAACTAACTCCTCAACTGATAATTCCCATTCTGTGGAGCATTCTGAAGAGGTAGTTCCTAAAGTATCTTCAGGGTCCAGAGAAGCCAACCTTCATTCTGAATCAATCAGGCACGGATCCCCCCAGCAAGACACACACCTTAATGTAGATTCACCTTCCTTGGGCCCAACCAATTTTGAGACCGAATTGGCTAGCATTGCATCTAAGGCCTCGGAACTCTGAATAGACCCCAGTACATACATGATGTTCAAATGTTTTTCTAGCCACAATTCATCATCATCAACCCATCCACCCCATAATTCTAACATCCCAGAAAAGGTTATCAAACTAATTGGGAAGATGGACGAGACAGAGGATATCATGCTTTTCCTTAACCGTTTCGAAGCTGAGCTCGCGGGTAGGAGCATCCCATCAGTCCACTTCAGACTCTATCTGCCTTACTGTCTTTCTGGTGCATTAAAGGAAGCCTATTACAATAACATTAGCTTATGCCCCACTTATGCTGATGCCAGGATTGTACTCCTCAATGCTGGAGGCTACTCATTAACTGAATGCCTCAGCAGTTTCCCGTTAAAATTCAGACATGGTGGAAGTAAATCCCTTATCCAATGGTTTAACCACTGGCGCTACAAGTTCAATATAATGATAAGCAATCTGCCTTTCTCTAACAGCATGCATCCCACGGTTAGGGATGAAGTCGCCAACATGATGGCCACCATTGGAGTTGTAGCTGGGCTACCTCAAGATCATAGAGACGCGGTTCTCAACCGTCCATGTCCTTCCAATGCTCGCTTCATCCATGACTGTAACTCTTGGTACCTATTATCTCATCAGGCAGCGAGATATCAGAATATTAAATATTCCCGTAATAACTTTCAGTCTAACCAATATCAATCTACCAGGCCTATTTCTCAAAATCAGCCTTCCCGACAGACGTCATATCATTCAACACCTCACCCTCCTTCATCTAGCCATTCCACTCAACACCCCTACAGTTCTCACAGCCCTTCCCAACCAATTCCCACACCTTATCCCAGACGTGAATTGTCAACAGTTACGTGCTTCAGGTGTAACAGACTAGGGCATTATGCCAACAACTGTACATTTCATCCGTCTTCTCCTCCAACCCTAAATAGGCAACCTGATAGCAACCCAGCTCCTTCTACCCGCGATTCAGCCCACCCTAATAGTCAACCATGTCAATCTACCCAACCCTAAGCCCGTCTCCAACCCGTTCCTAGAAACTCTAGATCTGTACGTATGGTTCATATCCCTAACTCACTTAACTCACCTGCTTCACCTTTCCAGAACTTACCTGAGGATGAATCTATGACAGTGAACCCATCTCTTGAAGGCACCCCCCTCAATTGTCATGTTGAAGACGATCTGTTTCACCGACGGGTCAATCAATGGGATTGACACGCCCATAGTGATTGATTCGGGTACCAAAATATCGGTAATCTCAGATGACTTTATTGACATTGACTATGAACCTGTATCCTTCACACTCATCAGTGGTATATGTCAAGAGCCTAAGTCGGTCCCAGTATTTTCCTTGCCAGTTCGCTTGCCTACACTTGAAGGTCCTTGTCTCGTGGCGGTAGACTCTCGACTACCACCCAGAACAGTGTTACTAGGTCTAGACTTTGGTACCGACAATATTGTGTCCCTTATTAACTATGTCAAGTATGACCCCCAACCTGTTATTACAGTTACCAGGGCCATGCAGGTAGACTCTGACCTTGCAGCTCATGCCTCGGAGTCCCTTCATAGCACTGAAGGTGCCTCTCCCATTCCATTTGAGGATATCCCTCTTATTTCTGAGGAAATTGAACCTTCCTCAACCTTACCCTCTGTGAACTGTCTAATACCCAGTGTGGTAGACAGGGCTAAGGCTGAGTAGCTGAGAAGGGCCGGAGGTATTGCTGCCACCAGAGTTATTCGGCAGCCAGGCTTTCTAAAGCTCAAGTATCGTAGTTCCCCCCTTTCACAGAAGTAACTTAGATTTGACTTGATTAAGGCTACACATGGAGAACTGATTGGGGCGTACTCGGGAAGCCAACCATATAGACAACTTCCCCGGGCATGCCCAGTGCATGAAAAATGATACAGTAACATGTATGTATGCGGTGTGGTGTGGGAATAGACATGAACAATGAATTGATGTATGCGTCGGTGTGTGGGGATGAACATGAGCAATGAATAGTCTGAATGGAGATACAAAACAACTAAAGTACTTGCATGCTAACAAACTAAATAATAATGAATGTGGGTGTTCAAGGGTGATACACTATGTGGGGGAGTGACTGGAAGCCAATCCACTACATCTCCCCCCCCTTCGAGAAAGGGTGGAATGTATGAACAAAAACAAACAATAACAATAACAACAAAGGAAATCAAGTTCAGAGAGACAAAATGTTCAAGACGAGGGAAATTGTTCAACATTCTCGAATAGCTGGATCAGTCTTTGGAGGGTAGTCTGGCCAGCACTGTCTTGAGTGTGCGTCGGTCACAGCGTTGCTCGTCCCCTTGATGTACACTATGCTGACTTGAAATTCCGACAGTCTGTGTTTCCACCTGGTGAGGCGACAAGAGGGTGGGACACCATCCAGGACTCCAACGAGGGCTCTGTGGTCAGTATATGCAGTGAAGTTCCTGCCTGCCAGATAAAGACGAAAGTGCTCCACAGTATTTAGTAGTAAGGTTGGGCGATATACCGGTATATAGTCATGATCGCGGTATCTGTCAATAACCGTCTGGCGGTATCGTGTTGGCTAGCAATATTGAAATATTGAAAATCTAGAAAAACCGCCGAAACTTACCTGCGCGCGCATAATGCACGGGAAGTGACGCGCACGCAATAGTCGATCAGCTGTATTTTTATTCTCTTGCAAGAAGTAAGTATTGCAGACCCTGCGACGAGAGTACCGGAGCTACACAAGAAGCCTGGAAGCAAGAGTCCTGGAAGCAAGAGTCACGTGTGGAACTATTTTGGCTTGGAGAAAAAGGATGGAGAGTTTCAGAAGGAGACTGCAATTTGTCGCACTTGTTATCGAAGAGTGGCAACCAAGAATGGGAACACTAGTAACTTGCTTGCACATTTGCGCACTACCCATAGCAATCTTCACTTGCATTTAAAGGAGGCTATGATGAAAAAATCGCTAGCAACACTAGGAGCGTCAACTTCAAGGAAGAGGCCTGCTGAGATCAACTGTCACTTGCAGAGTCAGTGGATAGAGTACAGAGGGTATGAACGAATTTGAAGCCAGACAAGGTTGAGATGCTAACCTGTCTTTCGAAAACTTGTAATTGAACCCATTATTCTCCATTTTTTCCTCATAATTCAAAGTTTCAATAATTTCTTTTCCCATCCTTCAAAGTTTCAATATTTTCTTTTTCCCATCCTTCAAAGTTTCAGTAATTTTTTCCCCCCTCATCATTCAAATTTTCAATGATCTTTTTTTTATAATTTTTTTCCTCATCATTCACAGTTTGGCTTGCCATTAGATGTTATCATCATTAAAAATTCTTGCTGTTAATTTTTTCCCCTAAATAATTAATAATATAAAAATATTCAATATAATAGTCATATCACAATATTGTCCTGCCAAAATATCATGATACAATATACCCCAACATCGCCCAACCTTATTTAGTAGTGCTAAGGCCTCAAGTTCAGTGGCCGAGAAGCGTCTCTCCCTGGAAAGGAGCTTTCGGGAAAAGAATGCACACGGTGTTCATATCTCGTACCTGGAGACACATAAACAACCTCCAACCCCAACGGTAGAGGCGTCCGAGAAAATACATTATTACATGGGATAACAAGGGATGAGTGATCACAAATTGCAGACAAAACTGACTGAAATGACAGGTTATGGTTGTTATTCCAGGGTAATGCGTCGGGGCTGTTACGTTGTAGTAATGAATTCAGGGGTGCTACAATAGAGGAAAAGTGAGGGATAAAACGTGCATAGAAATTACATAGCCCCAAAAATGACCTGAGGTGTGATTTATTGGACGTGCGCACATAGTTCCTAAGTTGTCCAACACGAGCCGCCGGGATGGAAAGTGAACCTTCACCAACACAAAATCCGAGGAAGTCGAAACGAGTAAAACACCACGAACACTTAGATGTTTTAACTGTCAAGTTTGCATCCTTCATCTACCCAAAACGTCGGAAATGTGGGTAAGATGATCTTGAAACGAGTCAGAAAAGATAACCACGTCATCAATGTATGCTAACAAGCAATGCTCTAAACCACTGAGTACCCTCTGCATAAGCAGCTGAAAAGTTGCAGGGGCGTTGCATAGTCCAAAAGGCATGACCTTATAGAAGGCCGTGAGATGTCTGGAGGACTCCGCCAAAGGGACCTGGTGGAAGCCCTTGAGTAAATCAAGTTTGGACAGGAATCTGGCTTTGCCCAAGTGTGAGATAATATAGTCTATAGGGGGCATTGCAAATCGCTCGGTCACCGTTACTGAATTCAACTTTCTGAAATCTACTACAACACGGATTCCACCGTCTTTCTTCTTTACGGGGATAGGGGAAGATGACCATGATCGAGGATGGCTCTATAATACCCAATTTGAGTAGGCTCTCAATTTCTTCCCTAAACGACTCCCTGTAGGCAACAGGAATGGAGTAAGGGGGTGTCCATACAGGTGTAGTTGAAGATAACGTTATGGAATGCTCTGCTGTATTGGTCAACCCAGGGGTGTCTGAAAATACTGTAGAAAAAGAAGCAAAAACACTATCTAGTTGAGCTGACTGATCTGAAGTGAGATTTATGGGTTTTTCAGAGTTGTTGACACTGGGGTTATGTTCAAACGGATCCTCAATGATAGATACTACCCTGTAAACTGAGGGATCACTGATTAACTACAGCTGAGATGCATGAACAACCGTGGTTTTGTGATTTTTCTCAGTGTCCTTGATCAAAACATTCACGGGGGGAATTAACTTAACAATTTTGAATGGACCCTCCCACGAGGATTCGAGGCACTTGTTCAGGCCCGGCAACCTCTTCAAAACTAGACACCCAACTTTCAATTTGGGAGTGCTGTGTTCTCAGCTGCAAGTCTACTCTTAGCCACCTTAGTTTTAAGTGTTTCGTGCACTACAGAGTTGGTACAAGTGGCCTGCTTGTCAATGTCAGACACAAACTGGGGCAGGTTAACTGAATTTCCAGAATCGTGAAGCCAAAAATGTTTAAGGGTCGAAACAATGAAAGGAGTGGGTTTCAGGAAAAGGAGCTCGTGAGGGGTGTGTCTGTGTCTGGAGTGAGAGGTGCGACGTGCAAAAAGTAAAACAATGTCAAGAAAATCCGGCCAATTGTGGCGTGCGTTGATAAGTTTGGTTAACATAGACTTGTGTTGCATGGAATCTCTCTAAGCGACCGTTTGATTGAGGGTGATAAGGGGATATGCGAATGCGTGCAATACCGAGTTTAGCATATAAGTGAGACAATACTTTGCTCATGAAGTTGGCGCCCTGGTCAGTAAGAATGGCTAAATGTGTACCCGTGAAGGAAAGGATGGCAAGAATGCCTTGTGCAGTGTGCTCCGCAGTATAATACCTGAGGGGAATAGCAAAGGGGAAGCCACTCGCCAACTTCATGGCGGTTAAGATACAGTAGGACCTCAGAGTTACGGAACCCTTGGGAAATGGAGGTTTCCCTAACTCTGAATTTTCCGTAGCTCTGAAGCCTTCAATGTTTTACATCCATATAAGCATTATAACTGTGTATGTTCTGTTATCACATCTTTATATATTTTTTTGATGAAAATAGCTAAAGTTTAAATACAAAAACAAAGTGATAGATCGACAATCGACGAGATAGCAGCAAAATGATTGAGAATAGAACTACAGTACGCCCGTCCGGGGTCTGCTCAGCGCCTGCTTTGCATCAACGACATTTGCTGTGTAGCTACACTAGAAGATAGTGCACTTACTATCTGTATATTTGAGGTTAAACTTTCTCAGACACTTCCGACGGCTCCCTTTCTAATGTGTTGAAAAAAATCCGTTGCTTGTGCTATTAATATCGAATCGCACGCCTGCCGGTGCTATTACTCTTGCTAAAGTGCATTACGCTACACTTTATAAAGAATAGATGTAGCGTAGCAAGCTTTACTCATGCCGATATGAGAGCGAAATTTTGTTTCCAAGGAGCTGAATGTTTATTAGGTCACTTAACAGCAGATAATTCAAGCTCAGGTTCAGCACGATTGAACAGATGGCTATATTCCACAAGTTATATGTGGGGTGTGGCTAAAATATTTACTTCCGGTCACTCTAAAGGGAGGTTCGACCGAACCCCTCGAACCCCCCCCACCCTGGCTACGGGTTTGCATCCCCTTTGTATCGTCTTCCACTTGCTCGATCTCTCTCTCCCAAACCTTGTGCAATGCGGTTAATGAGCTAATAGTAGCTATACCATGTAAAGCGCCCATCGAAAAATATTTGGGGATAATCGCCCTTCAAATGAAATAGCCAGGGGAAAGTGAAATAATACAGCTGGTGTTGCAATAGCAGTTATCAGAGTGGTATTATAGCACTGTTAGGTATTGGTAAGTGTGTGCATGTGTGCGTGCGTGTGTGTGTGTGTGTGTGTGTGTGCGCGTGCGTGCGTGCGTGTTGGGGGAGGCAATGTGAAGAGCATTAGAATTTTGTGTGTGTGTGTGTGTTGGGGGAGGCAATGTGAACAGCATTAGAATTTTATGCAGGGGAGAGGGATATGACAAGGTTCATCTCTCATCCTGTACTGATAGCCTCTGGTGACATACACATACAAGGATAGCGACACTAATCCAAAAAACGCATTGATTGAGTAATAGGCATACAGCAACTAGGGAATGTAGGTGTAGACCATTTTAATGTTAGATTCAAAGTAACTCACTAAAGACCTCTTCAGCATTAAGTTTAATCTTCAGGTGTGGTTAGGTTTATCTATGTTTTGGCTGTAATTATTGTTTAATATTTTATATATCTATTCTGGATTACGTATGCATGATATTTCTACTAAATGAAGAAACGGGAAGGGTCCAAAGAGGAGAGTGCTACAAGTGTGTTGAGAATGTCAAACAATGATAGTTCCCAGACTGAAAACTATAAACAGTGTAATCAAGAATGCATTCGTTATGAAAAATGCAACACATTCTCACATAACCTTACACTATAGTATATAAAGAAGAGTCACTGTTCTAAGTATTCTTGTTCTCTCTCTCTCTTTATTTTTTCAGATTGCTTCATGTAGTATTTCGGATTTAAAGTTTTTTCAACTACTAAGACCAAGTTTGTTTGTTTTTCAGATCGTGAGATTCTTATCACAGTGAAATTTAAAATTGGATTTAAGTTCTGTGCTAACAAGTAAATCAAGTGAGGAAAAGCCAGAAGGAGCTGATAACTGGTGGGAAATACAATATGTCACTACATTTGAAAGCGAGAAATTCTGGAGTCATGTGGAAGGAATAGCATCTAGTACAATTGAGCAGCCACAACATTTTCAGCACACTGCAATTCACACTCAAACCATGATTATCTGAGGACCCAGTAAACACATAGTAACCTTGCACTGCTATATAGACCAAAAGCTTTATAAGACAAGACTTTATTAAGAATTTGAGGCAATTTGTCCTGAATACAATGCTTATGCTTACTCAAGTCAATACAATGAGACTAAAGAAAGAGGTTCCATCAGGAATCAATTAGTGACATGAAAGAGTTATATAACTGCCTTGTCCCTTGCCAAGTGTTTCTAGCTCCTTCCCATCACCCAACATGACCATTTCCTTCTCATTGAGCTGCTGGTAGTCACTTTGAGTAGAAAGAAATGTACCAAATCTCAAAACCAATCACCAGAATGCATGTGTGCGGCAAATACGGGACAGAAATTGTGGCACCAACACTTGGGACATGCCAACCAAGCCAGTCTAAAAAATGACTGATAAAAGGAATTACACATTATGAAAATGATTTCTGTCAAGCATGTGTTGAATAAAAAAAGAAAATGGATCCAATTCTAATCAGCGAAATTCAGACAACAGAGATACTACAATTTGCCATAGTGATGTCTGTGAACCCATGCAAGCTAAAATTTTTGTCTTGCTATTTAGTTACTGACTTTTCATGATGTGTGTAAAAATCAATTGTTTATCAGTGCAATGATCGAGTGCTTGAAGGTTTGAAAATAGAGGTGCTAGTAAACAAATAAAACAGGGTTAAATAAAAGTATAAATGTTGCAAACAGATGGAGGTGGTGAATACACCTATTATATGCAAGTATTAGACAAAACTTCTATTCCATACTAGCCACAACAAAACAGTTAGCAGAATGAATGAATGGAACTCCAGTGGAATCCGCTTCTAGTACAGTGCTTCCAATCTAAAGAGCAAATATTTGTGTTACAAAAAAAATGCTTGTTCTGATGGTCCAAGCTTTGGCACATTATCTTTCCCCTTTATTTCAAGGTTCATGGCAAAAAACTCACCTTGTAGAAGGCTATGAATCACACTTCTCCTATAGGATTCCATACATTTTTCGCCATTTTATTCTACGTCACCTTTTTCCAGTACTCGTCACGTAGCGTACTAATGGTTCACGCTACAGTTAAAGGGAATATCCCTAAACCACGCGGCAAGCTGTAGTGGTTTACTAATAATGCGGTCACGCTAACTGTTAAAGGGAATTTCCCTAAACCGCGCGGCAAGTTGTAGTGGTTTACTCTAATTACAATTCAATTAGTGCCTTAGCTTAGCTTAGCAGCTTCTATGGCTTCCCCAGATGATTCTGTGGCAGATGTTTATGTTGCTTCAAGTGCTACCAGAAGAAGAAGAAGGCTCCAGTTGTTGACTGATGTAACCAATGCCTCAGAGAAGTGCAAAAGGGCATGCACATACCATGCAGAAGATAAGATCAAGGAGTGTGTGAAGGTGAAGGCTCCAAGAGGAATGCACGCAGTTAAGACTCCTTCAACCAGTTCTTCTCAGGCCCCACACTACAACCTCAGGGATAGACCTGAAGCTACTCAGTCTCCTGATTTGGTGACATTGCGTCAGTTGGTTAAAACTAGACCGCATGTAATCTCACAAGGAATGCACACATTACAGGCACGAACTGAGCGCAATACAACATTTGTAACTCAGAAGTCTGTTGCATTACAAGTTGTTGGTGCTTGCATTTCTACTGGCATGGGAATTCTGAAGTCTTGTGAAGTGGCTGGAATTGCTACTGGATTTAATGATCAAGTAGTCAGAGGTTGGGCCAAAGAGATCTATGCTGATTTTTTTGGTGTAGTTACTTCACTTGAAAATGTTACAGATGAGATCCTAGACATGCAGTTGGAATCTGAAAGAGGAAAACACCCAAAACTAGTGTCTCTAATGTCAGATGAAAATTTTCAAGCGGATGTTAGGAAGTTTGTTCAGGAGAATAGCAATGTGAAAGGCCGTCCAAACCTTACCCTGCAAGATGTTGTCACTTGGCTACAAGAGACTCATCATGTTGAAGTCTGCAAGTCCACTGTTTCATTATGGCTGCATGAGATGGGTTTTTCTTATCATCAACACACAAAGGGAGTATACTTTGATGGTCATGAGAGAGAGGATGTGGTCGCTGATAGGAAAGCTTATCTTGATACTCTACAGTCACTTGGCAGTCGTATGTGGACCTTCAATTCGCCTTCTCCTGACCCAGCCATTCATCCAGTAATACGCATTTACCATGATGAGACCACTTATTATGCTAATGCGTATCAGTCGTTCCACTGGACAGATGGGTCCAATCAAGTCTTGAAGCAGAAATCTCTTGGTCAAGCCATTATGGTATCTGATTTTGTTGAAGAGGTAGGTGGAATGCTTGAATGTGATGGTGAAAAGGCCACCTTGTTCCTTGAGCACCAGTCAGAAGGCTACTTCACGAATGATATGCTCATCTCTCAGGTACTACAATACAATAAAATAAAATAAATTATCAATAATAGTACATGTAATAGTACATGTAGGTACTACAATACAATAAAATAAAATAAATTATCAATAATAGTACATGTAATGTGTAATCATGTGTGTACAAAATTAAAATATAATTATTATGAATAATTCCTGTGTTAAATTGCATATTTACAGACTCACAAAGCCATAACATTGTTTGAGAAGAAGTATCCACAATGCCAAGGCCTATTTATCTTTGATAATGCGCCATCTCATATGAAGAGACCAGACGATGCTTTGAATGTGGACCGTATGAATGTGAAGGATGGGGGTAAGCAACCGTTCATGCGCGACACAGTTTGGGATGGCAAGTGTCAACGGATGGTTACAGCACAGGGCTTGCAGAAGGGAATGAAGACAGTGTTGGAGGAGAGAGGTGTGGACACTCGTGGTCATAATGCTGAGAAGATGAAGAGTGCACTTCGCCAGTTTCAGGCAAGTTACACAAATGCCTATAATAACAATTATGCTTGAAAAAAAATACATTCATCAATATTACATTTTACTATAATTATCATTAATTGTAGGACTTTCAGGAACGAATCACTATATTGGAGGGGATTATTCATAGCCAGGGACACATCTGCCTTTACCTACCCAAGTTTCATTGCGAGCTTAATCCAATCGAACGTGTGTGGTGCCATGCAAAGAAGTATTCAAGGGCTCATTGCAATGGAACCATTACAAGACTCAGACAAGTTGTTCCCGAGTCACTTTCCAGTGTCACACGTGAAATGATTGGACGTTTCTTTGCAAAGTCTTGTGATTATGAAGCTGCCTACCGAGATGGACACACCTGTGCATCAGTTGACACCGTAGTGAAGGCATACAAGTCTCATCGAAGAATAACCAATTGTGACCGTCTACAGGAAAATCGGGCACAACGCGGCCCCGACGAAAAAATTATTTTTGCACTTACACACTCCTCGGCAAGCAGATATTAAGCTCTCCAAGTTTTATCGCCGTAGCTTTAGCCATTCCCGCTATATATCACCTAACCGTTCCCTTCGTTAGGCTTATTTAATACAATTTTAAGAACTAAATCGATCTTTTTGCGACGTCTACGCATGCCGCGTTGTGCCCGATTTTCCCATAGACGGTCACAATTGTACTTAGAAGCTGTGGCTCCTCCAATGGTTGCAGATTTTTTTTTCCATTATTTCCCGGCTCTTTTCAGAGCCACCATATTTCAAAAGATTTCACTGAAAAATTCATAGTAGGGTAACCACTGATACTAACATATGGGAACTAGAAATATAGGGAAGTACTAATATACTTCTAGGCATTTCATAATTGGTTCAAACAGGTAGCTACAACCACACTTCTCCTTTGATCAATGTCAAAAATTGTCAGTGCATATATCAAAAATTATGTAAAAAAAACTAGAATATTTAATTATTAAAGATAAATTTATTCACTTTACAGTAGATCCAGTCTAGTCAAAATGACTATCTTTATTTTTTATTATAAACTGTTGTTTAAAGAATTTTCTTTAAAGAATTTTTTTTTGTTCTATAGCGAGAGCTACCTATAATAGCTATTTATTAAAATGCAAATGTACAAAGATTAGACTATTAACACAACCTTTATAAGGACTCACTTTTCGGCGCTAAATTCTGTCCAAAATGTGAAAATAAGTGAATTGAAGCTTCCCTGGCAAGACCCGAAAGCATTGAAGCCAGGGCTATACTGCTGTCCCGGTCCTTCCGTTTGAAAGGCATCAGCAAAGCAACTTTAGCTTTGCTCTATCTTCAGTAAAGACGTTCAGGCGATCTCTCCAAGAAGGTGCTTTAACTCCTCAAGAAAGCTGACCGATTGGCTAAGCTGTGAGCAGCCGTATTGGAGCTCGTTCACGGCGGGCATGCTCACTACAGCGTGTCATAAAATGTCACAATAAACGTCACTTATATTTGACGTAATGATAGAAATGTCATAATACGTCATCGCTATTCAGCGCTTGCCGTTTTATTCCCCAGTTCCTGAAGAGATGCCATTCCTGTGAGCCCAGTTTTTGCCCTAGTGCTTTGTTATTGCAGGTATGTAATTTTTAATTATTTATCTAGAGTCTATCAAACATAGAAAGATATAGAGCCAGAAATGTCCCTTTCTGGCTCTAAACACTTTTGCCCCTTCAAAAGTTGTTTTTTTTGGAGATTTCATAATTGTTTCTTAGTAAAAATAAAGTGCTTTGAAACCAAATTTGGTACACTAAAACTTCAATTACTTGACTTTATGCCTGCAAAATTTTGAGGATATAGACACTATAATACTCTTTTTCTGTTCTAAACAAATGTGAAGAGTCGTTCAGAATCTGGTTACACTGGAGCAGGCATAACCACAACACATAACCACTTAACCACAAATCTAAATATTCTTGGACCAGAAAATACATCAATATAGTGAAAAAGACAAAATAACTACTGACTACTTGATATCCATTCAATCTGCAAAGGAAAAAAGTAACATATAACAATAATTCAAGTTATTTGCTCTTTAGACTGGAAGCACTGTACATGTACAGAGATTTTCTCATTTGAGAGGTGATACAACAAAATCCTAATGTACTAGTGATGTGCTTGAGCACAAATGGCGAGCGAGCCTAAAGACTATACTTATTTTATATGAATGATTTTGACTTCTAACACTGAAGCTACTGAAAATAAGGTCCAGTTTTTTATTTCGCATACATACAAGGTAAAGGGATTTCAGTGCCATAGTAACAACTCTCTGCAACTGCTTGGAAGGAAAAAAAAAACAACAACAAAACAATACACGTTATTTAAAAGTTTTCTTTGTGATATTCTTTAGCTAAGTAGTGGTTGTAAGACACAATGCTTTGACACAACGGGACATGCACCTACACAGACTTACCTTCACGGTAGTCTAGTGGACAATGTAGTTTCAAGTAAATACTGTTGCGCATGGCTTATAACCATGACGACAAAGAGCACATTGACTTACCACCGCCACTAACTCGAATAGAAATGGAAGTCCCTTAAGTTTTCACGTTATAACTGCACCCGCAAAAGAATTCAAAACGGTAAACAATTCAATTTCTAGGGTGATACAGGTACTAATAGATAAACCAGAGGATTCTGTTTAGTGCAATTTTGGACGGGGTCGACCACATAACTAACACAAAAACGCGAGGGTCAAAGTACAAAATGACATACGTACGTCCAAACATATATACAAATAAATATACTAGTGGTGTGCTTGAGCACAAATGGCGAGCGAGCCTGATAGTTAGGCAAAAAATTAAGTATTGTTACTTATGAGTTCATGCAAACACTATAATAGCAGTTATTTCAACAAACAAATACAAAATCACTCTCTTACCTGACTAATGGTAACTTTTGTAGTATCAAACATCTGCCATTCTGATAATCCCAATCACCAGTAACTCTTGAACAAGCTCTCAGCTACGATAAAAAATAAACCAGTGTTATTATTTGTAATTTTAGCCAACAAATATGGAATTACTACTTACCTCATTCTTGAGTATTGATAACTTCTGTAGATCAAATTGAAGTTACTTGACCATCTGAATTACCTTGAATTCTTGACAAGCTCTCACCTACAAAAACAAAAGACAATCAATTTTAGCACACAAATACAAAATTACTTTCTTACCTCATTTTCTTGAGCAGTGGTAACTTTTGTAGTTACCAAATTTGAGCCAATCTGACTATTTGAATTTACCAGTCACTGTTGACAACAAGCTCTTAGCTATAAAAGAAAGGCCAGAGTTATTTTTGCATATTTAGCTAACAATATGGAAGTACGGCTTACCTCAGCATCCCGCGAGGTAGTAGTAGCTTCCGTATGATAGCTTCTTAGTACTGACTTACAGGTGGCTCTTGAAACTTAGAAGCCGCCTAGCCGGAAATGGAGAAAAAAAAGGCCGAAGTTTTCGCATTTAATCTGGTAAAGGTCTTCACTGCCATAGGTCACCTGTCGAAATCAACTTTTGCATTCTTGAAAAGCAAGCGTTTTCGCAGGAATTTTCCACTTTGGAGCTTAAGTATAAAGTAAGGTTTGATTAAGCCTTTTGTAGTTCAGAAAACTGGAGTCATGTGCCTTTTAAAAAGGCAGTGTTTTTTTGGAGAAGGAGAAAAAAGTTCCCTCGGCGCGCGCGTTTTTTTTTAAAGAGCATACGTCCATCATACATACATATATATAGTGGTGTGCCTTGAGCACAAATGGCGAGCGAGCCTGATAGTTAGGTAACATAAAAGTATTGTTACTATGTTTTAGCTTAGTTCATGCAAACACTATAATAGCAGTTATGACCTTTTATTTCAGCAAACAAGTACAAAATCACTTTCTTACCTGATTAATGATAACTTTTGTAGTATCAAACATCTGCCATTCTGATAATCTCAATCACCAGTATCTCTTGAACAAGCTTTCAGCTACGATAAAAAATAAACCAGTGTTGTTATTATTTGTAATTTTAGCCAACAAATATGGAATTACTACTTACCTCATTCTTGAGTATTGATAACTTCTGTAGTATCATTGAAGTTACTTTGGCCATCTGAATTACCTTGAATTCTTGACAACAAGCTCCTCACCTACAAAAACAAAGACAATCAATTTTAGCACACAAATACAAATTACTTTCTTACCTCATTTTCTTGAGCAGTGGTAACTTTTGTAGTACCAAATTTGAGTCCTTCTGACTATTTGAATTTACCAGTCACTGTTGACAACAAGCTCTTAGCTATAAAAAAGAAAGGCCAGAGTTATTTTTGCATATTTAGCTGACAATGGAATTACGTACTTACCTCAGCATCCCTCGAGTAGTAGTAGCTTCATTAGCATTAATACTTTATGTGCTTACATACGCTTTTCAGAAGTAATGAGAGCTCTCTTAGTATGATACAGGTTGGCTTTGACCAAATAGTAACAAGCCGCACTTAGCCGGAAAAAAGGCAAGTTTTGATTTAATCTGGTTTAAAAGGTCTTCATGTCATGTAACCGATATAATAATTTTGGTTCTTGAAAAGCAGCGGGTTCGCAGAATTTTCTAACCCATTTGGAGCTGCTTAAGTATAAAGTAAGGCTTGCTTAATGCCTGTGTAGTTTCAGAATAAAGACTGGGGTCAAGCCTAGAAAAGCCGTGTTTTTGAAGAAAAAGAAAAAGGAAAAAACATTCCACGCGCGCGACGTTAAAGGGCATTACGTACAATCCATAATACATACATATAATTATATACATATTATATATAAACCATATAACGATCGATTTTGCATTGTACACCCCACTAAAACTGTCTCGCTCGCTTCGCTCGTCGACAAATTATTCATTTTGATACAGGAGAATATACGAGTCTGTTGGCTTAGTATTTACGCGAGTGCAACAGGCCACGAGCGTAAATATGCCAATCGACGAGTGATATTTCTCGGATCCAATGAGATAATAAAAGATATTAGGTACTGCTCATGAAAGAATACATGGTAACAGAATTTACCTAGGGCAATATTTTTCATATCAACGTGTGTTCATAGTTATTACGTGGGTTATTACGTCCACCTAGGTAAATTTCTTGTTACCAAGGTATTCGTGCATGAGCAGTACCTAATAAATTTATTATCCATTGGATACCCGAGAATATCACTCGTCTGATTGGCAGTATTTACGCTCGTGCCTGCGGCACTCTCGTAAATACTAAGCCAACAGACTCGTGATATTCTCCTGTATCAAATGAATAATATATATTTATTAGGTACTGAACAGAGCCTGATAACTGTTGCCACATAGAAAATGCATTAAAGTAAACAGGATGTGGCTTAGGGCAATATTTTTCCATATCACCTGTGTTCATAGTTATTACGTTGGGTTATTACGTCCCCCTAGGTAAATTTCTTGTTACCAAGGTATTCGCGCATGAGCAGTACCTAATAAATTTATTATCCATTGGATACCCGAGAATATCACTCGTCTGATTGGTGGTATTTACGCTCGTGCCTGCGGCACTCGCGTAAATACTAAGCCAACAGACTCGTGATATTCTCCTGTATCAAATGAATAATATATATATAACATATACCCGATTTTGCATTATCCACCCCTAATACTGTCTCGCTCGCTTCGCTCGCTCGCCAATAAACATCCCCGATTTTCGATTGTGTTACCCCTGTAAGTGTCTCGCTCGCTACGCTCGCTCGCCAATTAAAAGTGGTTCGAGTGTAGGATATGTATTTGTGCCTGACCATAAGTGACACAAGTCAGATGTCAAAATTGAGTCAGCAAGTGCAGGTGGAGTTATGTCCATGCTTTACTTACGTACCACTCCGCACGCTCGTGTTTTGGTAATTCATGAGAATTTCAGTGGGTACGTGCGTGGTCCTCACAAGCTAAAGGTCAGGAACAACACAGTCAGCGTGTGCGAGGATATTGCAAAGCGATAACTTATTTTCAGAATTGAACTGGAGTCACCACCTGGTCAAAGAAAAAAGAAGAATGAGACCAAGCAGGAGGAAAGAAAAAAGACCAGTGGACAGCAAAGAGCAAGCTAGCCAAATGGAATGAAAGGGACAGAGCAAAACGAAGAGCTGAATCAACTTCAGATAACATGTTTAATGTATAATATTGAATTCACTAGGAAATGTCCTCAATTTAGTAGATTGCAGCATACTCAACTGGCCTAGAAGTTTCTAGAACGAAGCTTACTACACAGTCAGAATGTAAGGGTAAAGTAATGTCTAATTAGCTATGACATGTTAGATTTAAAAAGGGGAACATCAAAACAGTTCATGTTGTCTCTGCAACACAGTTATTATTAAACATTGAAGTGTAATGCCAAGCCTTGCAGTAATTAATTTATATGTAAATAAATATATATCAATTATTTGCTGTCAATTTGTGTGCTGGGTATAGTCTTGGTCATGTTAACATTGGGATTGTAGGTGTCAAGGCTACTTCTATTGTATTTGGTATTGATCAGCTTCTTAACTCTCCTTGGGGAAGACCAGAGTATACTTTTTTACTGGTTGACTTGGATATGGTACTTAATTGCCTTTTTATTAGACCTTCAAACAAACTCTATGGAAGTTGACAACACCATTCACATACTGGTAAGTCAGGCATTATCAATATTAATAGTACTTTTTGTTTCTATAAGATTATTCTGTTGTTTATTATTTTCTATCAGAAGAGGTGGTCTTGATTGATTCACAAAGGTATAACCCATACAAACTGGTCTATCAAGTCAAGTCACTATATACTCCAGGCTCCACAAGGTACCTGTCAAATCGCAGTGCTCTTACCTACTGTGAGAATTTAGTCTTTTGGCAAATGACAAAATATGGAAGACCTTTTACAACTGAGGAGGTAGAGGATGTGAAAACTTTCTACGGCATTTTTAATTTCTACTTGTCCTGCATTTTCTCTATTTACTTTTTATTCTCTGTCTGGCAGTAATTATTTTCAATTCCATTTTAACAAAAATCAATCAAACTTCACAAACACAAATTTTGCAACTACAAATGCCATCAAGTATGTACTAGCAGAAAACTTAATAGTATCTGTTGTTCCTTTTTACCTTGTGATTCTTCGTTCATTTATTTCCTATTAAAGCACTTTCTTTTACAACATCAAATCTAGCAGTGTATATCTTTCAGATTGCTCTATTTGAGTTTATTTGCTATCAAAGTCTTCACTCTACAAAAGAGTTGTTGATAGGCTTATCATTTGTTATTGATGGATTGTAGAACTCTCTTGGAAGCTTATTGTAAGTGGTGTTTCACTTCAGTTGGCACAGAGTTCCCAAGTTGCTGTATGACTTTATTCTTAATCAATCAGTACAGGATGAGAGATGAACCTTGTCAAGTTTACCACTATGTGGAGGAATACTACTCCAAAATACAGGAGGAGGAGAAATACTGACGATTAATAGCGTGTACAAAGAACTTTACCACAGCAGAATAGATCATAAATGTTGCACATTTGAATTTGATGAACAACACACTATTTAGAGAAAGGTCAATTATAATAGAAATTTGAAAATAGGAATACTGGGTGGATCTAGAAAATGGGGCTTTTTATAATTAGCATTCAACTTCTTGCTGATTTTCCAGCAAACTCCATATTATATATATCATAATTAAGATAGTAGGAAATGTTTAAAATTAAATTAACTTTATATATCCCAATCAAGTGATCAGTAGGTACATTAGAATCTGTTTTGGTTTTCACTAACAGTATTGAGAAAGTTGTTTCTCTTTAACAAAAAAGTTTATAAATCACTTTTTCCCAAAGAAATGATGTTGGCCATATAAAGTGTTTCTAGTAGATAGTGCCTTCTCATTTGCAATGGAGCTGCCATCATCTATTAACTGTAATTACCCAAGTGTTAATACAGTGGAAGAACCAATCAGGTATAAAGTATCAGCTAAAACTTTACTACGAAGATTTCTTAATACTAGAAAATGCATATCTGCTAAGAGTGTTTGGCTTCTGCTAGCTCTCGATTTTAACATTTTCTTTCTCTATTACTTCTGGTACCCTCCAAGTTTCATAACTGTACTCATTCCATATGATACCATTCAACAGATTGTTCTTAACGGATGTGGAGTTGTGCTACATTTTCTCTGTCCACTAGCTGGGATACTTGCTGATAACAAGATTGGACGTCATAGAATGATAAAATGGTCCAACTGGATGTTGGTACCTGGTATATCACTCGCCATAGCCATCACTGTAATTGCAATAGTTACTCAATTACTGAATGAAGAAAGTTTTTTTCTTTGACTGCATCCAATATATTTTGCTAGTTCCCACTATGGTTATGTTCACAATTGCAATTGCAAGCATTGAGGCCACTTCTATTCAGTTCGGTGTTGATCAACTTTTTGACTCTACTTGGGAAGACCAAAGCATATTTATTTACTGGTATGTTTGGGTATGGTATTTTACATACTTTACATATGCCCTTTGTCAAAATTTCATGGACGTAAATTATAATCCAGTAGACCCGAAGCTAATAAGCAAGATATCATCTGGTCTAATAATGACAGTGCTTCTTGCTTCTACTATTCTTCTATTGTTTCTTATTTCCTATAAGAGGAGATGGTTCTTGACTGACTCACAAAGGTACAACCCATACAAGCTGGTCTATAAAGTCACTAAGTTCTCCAGGCTCCACAAGGTACCTGTCAACCGCAGTGCTTTTACGTACTGTGAGGATGAGCTCCCTTCAGGTCTTGACTTGGGTAAGGCTAAATATGGAGGACCTTTTACAACTGAGGAGGTAGAAGATGTGAAAGCCTTTTATGGGATTCTCAAGGTTATTTGCATTACTGGGCTCTCATTTATACTGTTTAATACCATTTTTCATGTAGGAGATTATTTTCAGCTTCATTTTGAAGTCAATCAATCAAACAGCTCAGAAACTACATGGACTGATGCAATTAAGTATACATTGATAGACAACCTGATAGTATTCATCATTCCACTTTACCTTGTGATTCTCCGCCCATTTATTTCCTACTACATTCCTAGTATGTTAAAGAGAATGGCAGTAGGTATTGTAGTACCTACACTGTTAGCTGTGATCTTCCTAGTAGTGGATTCACTGGCACATGCACAGGACAAGAGTCTGCAGTGCATGTTCTCAATAGATTTGAACGACAGTGATACTTTGTCGGCATCAAATATAGCACCCTATGTCAGTCAGTACTATGACTATATCGAAGCATTTTTATTAACGATAACAAATTTGTCAGACTATGTGCTTAGTGTGGCTCAATTTGAGTTTATTTGCTCTCAAAGTCCCCACACTATGAAGGGACTGTTGATAGGTCTATCTTTGGCTATAAAAGGGTTGTGTAGTTTTCTGAGAAGCTCATTTCCAGTAGTATTTTATTTCAGTTGGCGAACAGTCACATTTCCCAGTTGCTGCATGGCCTACTTCTTGATAAATGCAATCCTGGGATCAATGGTGCTAATATTGTACGTGTACGTCACCAGAGGCTACCAGTACAGGATGAGAGATGAACCTTGTCATGTTCACCGCTATGTGGAGGAATATTACTCCAAAATACAAGAGGAGGACCACTACTAAATCATGAATAATAGAACAGCAAATGGACATGTAGTCAAGCAAAATTGCTTTTTATTATCTTTGTGTGTATAAAAATATTATAAATACGTTCAGAATGCCCAACTTATAAAAACTGAAATTCTCCTGAAAATATTCTTTAGTGAAAGTGTTTTACTAAAAGGGAGCAGACACACTGTCTGTATTAACCAAAGCTGGTGAAGCACTGTGGTCAGGGAGCCCATGAACTAAACTTGGTAAACATCGTCACTAAATAGCTATTCTTATTTTTTCGTCTGTTTTTTTTTTTTTCATTTCTTTTTCTTTAGTTCCCCCCCCCCCCCACATTTTAAAAAGATTACTTGTTTTCCTAAATATTTTCATTCCTAATTTCATCTGAAAAAAAAAAGAGGCATGGCTAAGATGATGCACAGAACCCTCCATGATCATTTCGTTAGATACTGTCATTCCTATCTCATCACATCTCACCACAAGTGACCTCCAGTAACTACCAACAGAAAAAAGGGCTTTATAAACTCTTTCACAACCCAGATGGTACATGCTGGGTAAGTACAATAAGACCTTTCCTCCTGCTTCTACCGTCACTGCTAAAACAAATCATTAAGAAAAAAATTGTAGCCAAATTAATCGGGTAATTTATCAGGGCCAACTGAAGTTCTTAAGTATTTCGTTTACTTCTTCAGCGCTCGATCTTTGGGCTGTTGTCAACCAATTTCTTTTTCTTTTTTTGATGAAAAGTCTTCAAAACTTCAGAATATAATGAGCAGACGGTATACTAACTGTAAAATCTGTTGACTGTAGTGGTACAATTATCGAAAACAGAGCAGTCATCTATAAACAGATAAGTCCAAATTTTGGAGTACAGCCACTCAAGGGTTAAAACCCTCCTTCAAGCCCAAAAGATAACATTGAGGCATCTACATGTATCCTTAGATTATACAGATGTTCGTACACAGAAGTAACAAGGTAAAAATACTTTGTTTCCAAATATATCTCTACCATCGTTTACCCTAGTTTACTAAACATGTTGAATTGGAAACTAGAGTTAGATTGTTCATACATGAGATAACTGTGCATGAAGTAGTGTATTAGAACCACTTTAAATTTACACACCACGTTATCTAGACAAAATAAAGCAGCTTCTAGAGCAGAATTTCTAAATAGGATAGTTTTCTTAATTTTATTGAGGCATTGTTATTGTCTAGGTCAGACCAGACCGCGCCTGCGTGAACGGGTAACGTCGAGGTCGCCTTCGTCGCGATGTCTTCGTCGATGTCTTCGTCGATGTGTCAGTTGTCAAAGTGAACGTTTATAATGCACAAACTTTTTCATTCACCTTAGTTACGCTACTTTATTCACTTACTATTGTTCTAGCATGTTGTACTCATATTTACTATCGTGATTTAACCAATTGAAACTTATTTCTACTGCTCAGTGAATTATCACAGACTATTTCGAAACCAAGTGTTGGGATTTACGACCCCAACAGTTATGAACTTGAATAGATCATAATCACACTACACTATATATTCTGATTTTTATACTGACAACTTGTACTCTTTGTTTCACAACCATGAAATACTTTGTAGTATCTCAGTTGTAATGTAGTTTTTTTCCTTTAATAAACACAAGTCAATATTCCCAAAGAAAATGATAATCTTTTGGTAAAGTGACTTTGTTCAACAGTATGTTCCCAGCTACAATGGAGCTGCCATCGACTACCAACTGCAACTACCCAAGTACTAATACGGTGGATGAATCCATCAGGTACAGAGTGTCAGCACCACTTTTGATACGACGGTTTTATAATACTAGAAAATGTATCTCTTCCAAGAGTGCTTGGCTTTTGTTGATGCTCAATTTCAATGTTTTTTTCCTTTACTTTTTCTGGCCTCCCAATTTCGTACTCATCCCGCACCAGTCCCTTCAAGATAATGTTTTTAATGGATATGTGTGGTCTTGTGATACATTTCCTCTGTCCACAGCTGGAATTATTGCTGACAACAAGATTAGACATCATAGAATGATAAAATTATCCACTTGAATGTTAGTGATTGGTATATCACTCTCTTTTGCTACAATCAGTTATTGAAAGATATATCTTCTTTACCATATTCCTACCAAGTTGTTTGTTAATTTTAACTTTGGCTGTGTTCACCATTGCAATTGCAGGCATTGAGGCTAATTCTGTTCAGTTTGGCATTGATCAACTTCTTGACTCTCCTTGGGAAGACCAGAGCATATTCATATACTGGTATGTTTGGGTATGGACCCTGGCATACTTTGCTTATGTCCTTCACAAAAACATTTTTAAAGTAGACTATATTCAATTAGACAAACAACTAGCAAATAAGATATCATCTGGTATAATAATGGCAGCACTTCCTGTTTTCACCCTTATTTTGTTGTTTCTTACTTCCTCCAAGAGGAGGTGGTTCTTGACTGACTTACGAAGGTACAACCCATACAAGCTGGTCTATAAAGTCACTAAGTTCTCCCGGATCCACAAGGTACCTGTCAATCGTAGTGCTTTTATCTACTGTGAGGATGAAATCCCTTCAGGCCTTAATGTGGGAAAGGCAAAATATGGAGGACCTTTTACAACTGAGGAGGTAGAAGATGTGAAAGCTTTCTATGGCATTCTTAAAGTAATTTTTACAAGTGGGCCTGCTTTTCTGTTGCTTTCTACTTTTTTTGCCACCGTAGATAATTATCAAGAGCATTTTATAATCAACAAGTCCAATACTCCATATACAGTAACTAAAGCAATCAAGTTAGCATTTATAGACAACCTGGTAGTATTCATTATTCCACTCTACCTTGTGATTCTCCGCCCATTTCCTACTACATTCCTAGTATGGCAGATTTTGCATATGTTCTTTCAGAGCTTTATCAGAATTGACTATTATATTGTAGACAAAAACTACTCAATAAAACATCATCAGGTGTAAAAATGATATTAACTTTTGTTTTTACATTAGCTCTGCTATTTCTAACCTCTTGCATAAGGGTGTGTAAGTGAAGCCTCCATTTTTGGTGTACCACTTATGTGGTAGGGCTTTTCAATCACAAAGGGGTTAGTAACTATACCTATCTTAATTTCATCTGTTTGTCAGTGCCATTTTAGTCAGAAGAGATAGCCAGTGACAGTGGTGCGCAGTGGATGCCAATACGTATTGGAAACAAAGGCTCTATCTGCAAGTTGTGTTCATTTTTTTGTCCTAAAACAACTGAGATCGTATGGACATCATAATTCTTTTTATTTCATCTGGAGCTGCACATTATGGAAAGTGCCTGTGATATGTCTGCCAAAGCTGTATTCAAAAGGGAAAAAAAAACTTCAGCTTTATTCTTTCTTTCTTTCTCTTTTCTACTCACTTCAAACTACAACGACCACCTGTTTCTATTGTGAAGTTCACTACCATGTGAGCTTCATGTTTTGAGAGGAAATGTGCAGCTTTGAGGGAATTAGTGTTCATGTTTTCTATATTCTAGTTTTCCATGTAAGACTGCCCCATCTTCATAATTAGCTATACTTGAGCTAATACAATTAGTATGAGTAATAGCACGGGTAACCGCGGTATTCCGGATTAATAGCAGCACGAGTAATGCAATTGAAATAGCACGAGGCGAAGCCAAGTGCTATTTACGAGTGCTATTAATCCTTAATACCACGGTTACCCGTGCTATCACTCGCTAATAGTACACCTAAGTCTTAACTTAAAGCCACCATTACTTTAAATAAACTTTTCAGCGAAAACTACGGCGTTACTCAGGCTCACAGACTCACGCATGCGCAGGTATTTCACTTAGTAACTGTAATATTTCACTTAGTAACTGTAGTATTTCAACTCCAGCCATGGTATTTCACTTTCCCTGTGCGATTTCAATTAAACAGCGATTTTCTCCGTACATTTTTGAATGGGCTATGTACACGGTGTACTATTATAATTGGATACTTGGACAAGACCTGATAATCATGCACTCAAACAAATACATTGTAATAAAAATTAAATACCGTTGCTATATTGTTGTCAGGTGTAATAACTTGGCAAGTGTGCAATAACACTTGCCCGGTATTTAAATTAGTTAAAGCATGAGCGCTTAGTGCCTAGTACATTTATCGCACTCAGTCCTCGGGCCTACGGCCCTCGGGCTGTCGTGCAATAAATCGACTAGAAACTAAGCGCTCATGGTTTAACTATAACTTAATGTGCCTCAAATAAAACAATACTTAAAAAGTTTACTAGAATAGGCTCTTTATAAAATAGTATGGTGGCTACAATAAACCATCTTTAGCATAAGCAAAATTGCTGTAAGATTTCATAACATGTTTACCACATTTTAATTTTCTGTTGCATATACCACAAAAAAGTTGTAAAAGACTCCATTCAAGTTATAAAGCACAGACCTCAAACATCGCTCTTTTATTTTTTTGTAAGCATTGTAGGAAATGGGCAGAGTCCAAAGAGAAGGCAAAGAGGAGAGTGCTACATATATGTCGAGAATGTCAAACAATGATAGTGTACAGAACGTATACTATAAACAGTGCAGTCAGGAATGATTGTTATGAGTTTCTATAAAGCACATTTTCTCATAACCTTGCACAATTGTATATAAAGAGTCACTATTCTAAGTTTTCCTGTTTTCTTTTCTTTTTTCGTCAGATTACTTCATGTAGTATTTATGATTTAAAGTTTTTCTAAACTATTAAGACCAAACGTTTTTTCAGATTATGAGACTCTTATCACAGTGAATTTAAAATTGGATTTAAATGCTCTGCTAACAAATGGATTAAGTGAAGATAAAGTAGAAGAAGCTGATGACTTGTGGGAATTAAATACAATATGTCACTACAGTTGAAAGCAAAAAAATTCTAGAGTCATATGGAAGGAATAGTATCTTTTACAATATAGCAGACACCAAATTTTCAGCACACTGCAATTCTATGTGGAGGAATATTACTCCAAAATACAGGAAGAGGAAAACTACTGACAAAATGAATTTGATATACATGTACTTTGCTTTTTTTTACCCTGGAGCAAGACATTTTTACTCATTTCTTATAGCATCCTATTGACTAAATACTCTCATAATATTTCCTATAGCATTTTCTTTAGCTATTAGCCACTGCATATGCAGATTACAGGCCAATTCTTCTTTCCTCATTGTAATAATAACTGCTATTGTATCTAAGTAAACAAAAGAGATGATTTAAGCTAACATGACATGCCAAGCAGCCAAAAATAACAACAGAGGACAGAACAAGGAAGAAACAGTTCAGAGAATTAGCCTTGTACATGAAAAGTACCATCTGACCCTCACTATATTGATGTCTGGAGAGAAGAAAGAAGACAAATGGAAAGAGAAAGAGACCTTGCTCAATAGTGACTGTGATGATAGTGGCACTGACAAATTTAAAACTGTATCTGATAAAGAGGAAAGTGAAGAAACTTACACAGTCGAGGAAGTAATGGACAAGTTGGGGTTTGGCCCTTTTCAAATTCTCATCACTGTCTTTTGTGGACTCCTGTGGATAGCTGATGCCATGGAACTCATGATACTGGCCATCTTGTCCCCCATCTTAAAGTGCCAGTGGCAACTGAGTACTGTGGAAGAAGCAGCGGTCACTTCAGTAGTGTTTGCTGGATTAGTGATAGGTGTTGTCTTCTGGGGATACTTAAATGATTTGATTGGTAGAAAGACGTCTTTACTGCTGGTTGATATTTGTATATTAGTATTTGGGCTATTAAGTGCCGCCCAAATATCTCCAGATGACGGCCGAACACCCGGTTACCCGTGGATACTGATCTGTCGATTCGGTGTAGGTTTCAGCGCAGGAGGCACTATACAAGTATTAACTTACTATGCAGAGTTTCTGCCAAAGAAAAGGCGGGGCATTTGGTTGGTTGTCATAGCGATGTGGTGGACTATAGGCGCCATGTTCAGTGCTCTGCTGGCCACAATGGTGTTGGGGATGTGGCACTTGAGTTGGCACTGGTATCTGGGGCTTTCAGCATCGCCTTTGGCAATTGTGCTGCTACTGTTTCCAGTCATGCCGGAGTCAGCTAGGTTTTATCTCATTCGAGGAAAGCCAAATAAAGCGAAGAAAGTCATCGAAATGGTGGCAAGAATGAACTGTAAGAAACCTCCAGCTGGGAAGCTTGTAATTTTGGAAGATGCTGACGTGGTGAATCAAAAGATTGATAGAAGTACAGCACCACCTGGTATCGCTGGGCTAAATACTCTTGACAGTGACAATTTGAAAGGTGTAGACAAGGAAACTCAAATTGATAGCAATACAGAAGATAGAGATGATAGAGCAGACAATACTGCAGAAATATCACAACTTCTTAAAAAAAGCCATGAGGGTCGGAAGAACAATAACCAGGGACAACCTCGAAAAGCATCCAAATTGCTGTCAAGCCTCAGAAAGTTTGCCATCTTGTTTGAAAAGAAAATGTGGCAGACTACGATTCTTCTGTCTTTCTTATGGTTTGGAGGAGCGTGGTCCCACTATGGTGTGGTTATTCTCACCACCACTATGCTCAGTTCTAATCCACACTGTGGGTTTACCGATGCCACAACAAACTCATCCACTATTTGCCGGCAGCTTGACACGGGTGACTACGTCAAAATCCTCTGGACTACCTCAGCAGAGTTTCCCGGGCTCATCTTCACATTTCTCATTATTGATGTTCTCGGAAGAAAGAAGACAATGGCTATACAATATGTAATGGCAGCCGGCAGTTTCCTGCTGCTCCTTATCTGCACTTCTACGACTGTACTTGCGGTGTTTCTGTTTATCGCCAGGGCATTTGTGTCTGGCGTATTTCAGGTTGTCTTCGTCTACACTCCTGAAGTTTACCCGACTGAGGCTCGGGCCTTGGGTCTCGGAGTGTGCAATGTAGCCGCTCGTGTTGGAGGAATCCTCACTCCGGTGGTGGCTCAGGTGGTGTTTGCTGCTAATGATTATGTCTCCATCAGTCTCTATGCTGGATCTTGCATTGTGTTTGCTATCCTGTCAATGCTGTTGCCTATAGAAACTAAAGGAAGGTCTTTGAGAGATAAATAAACAAATATTTATACACATGATTGAGTTTATCTTCATGTTCTGTTTTATTTGTAATGAAATTTCTTTTATTAATAACAACAGTATTAATAACTAGAAAGAAAAGCCACTAGAAAGCTAACATTAACCTAACATTAACCAAAGCTATAGAGCTAGATTTATATGTATAACTTTTACTCTGGTACTCTCATAAATTCCGTACATGTAAAAGTTAGTGAAAAAAATGAAGGAATTATGCTAGCTATTGTTATAATTATATTTATTCAATGTGCAATCATAAGAGACTGCTATACATTCAGCCTATCTTCTACATGAGCCATAACTGATAGAATAGACTAGATTTGTGCAAGTAAACCACTGAGCATTTTTCAACAACGTGATATCTGCTAAAATGTCTTAAAAGGTAGAATAAGCCTTTGTTTTTTTTGTTGAGCTATGATAAATATATATCAAAGGTTCAAAATGTTATATTTTCAGCTATTTTTTTAATAGAGTGCACTAGTTCTTGTCTCTTGGCATCATACTTGAAGTTATATTAATGTTTATTCATGCAGTTAAAGCACCAATAAACAACAACTCTGAATCCGCACTTAAATCTTCATTATCATTCTTTCTGTTAAACTGACTACTGTTACTGTGACAACCTGGCACTCAAACAATAATGAATGGTCAAAATATCAATACAGTCCCTGCCCATAGCTCCACCCAGTTAATGTGCACCACACCTACTCCAATTGAAAACAACTGAATGCCAATTTTGCACCTTATACGCCTCCCTAATTAAGTGCTATTAATTTTTTTTATAAATTCTACTGTATAATATTTTTTCCCCATAAGATAGTCATATATATGCAAAAATCTAACCTTGTGGTGGTATATAACTTGCTACAGATAGTTTTTAAACTTTATTTGCTCTTAAATTTACAGTATCAAGAGCAGTACTAACTATTACCCAATTATTCAGCCATTTTTAAAACATTTTAAAGGTTTTCAAAATGAAATATTGAAAAAAATGTGGTATACAATTTACCATATTGGCAGCATCATTGTATAAAAATAAAAACAAAAGTATTCACACAATGGATACAAAATGCACTCAAAATAATCTACCTAGCTAATCATTCTAGTCTTTCAGAAAATCAAGTTTCTAAATTATTTAGGCAAAGGTAAGTTGGAACCGCTTGCGAGAAATACCACCACTTTTACTAATCCAGCGAAAGACATCCAGGTTTTGAGTTAAAATAAAAGTTTTTCCTTTCCTATCTTTTACCATGGTGACAATCGAGTCTATATTCCAGCTATCTCTGCTAGCTGCAGTTATGGCAACTCTTTGGATGTCACGAATCCTCACACACCGCCATGAGCTGAAATATGAAATATTCAATTTCCAGAGGTCACCTTTATTGCTTTGCTTGTAACTTCCTAGACGATTGTAGAGAAGGCGCCGTTTAGTAACACCACGTATTGTAAGTTCTACATAATGGCTTGTACTGGAGCTTCCATATCTATAACTGGAAGTGAACGCAAGCACATACAATCTACATAAACAGGTTCCTGTAAGTACAAAACAATAGCATTTAGTTTAAGTGTATTTACATCTATTAAAGTTTACTATCACCTCTGAAATATCGTAGCATTCTCTGAAGTTGCACTGCATCGTCACTCTCTACAGCTGCTAATTCATCCTCATCCATTGACATAGCTTTCTCTCCAATGTTTGATAATGTTTCATTTGTGTTGCTTTGTGATTGCAGTTCAAGCTCAGCTAGTGCCTCATCATCGAGACTTTCACCTTGTTCCTCAGCAACATCTGCAATAGAGCCGCATACAAATGCAAAGAGGGCAAGAAACACTGTGATCTTCATGATCTTCAGTTGATGCTGCTTTCCGTACCACTCTAGACTTGTTCCTCAACTCAAGGTGACAATTCTAGAAATTCTGCATCCTTTTTATACTGGGTTCCTCTCGAGAGTTTATCTATTGTGGGTTAAACAAATAATTGTTTTTTTTTTGCAGATGATATGGAATGTTTTAGACAAATTTTCACTATTTATATATAGCAACTACAAATGCTCCACAAAATAATCGCTTCAGTTCAAAATTACCATTTGAAAATGCTGAATTAACAATATAATAAACATTGTTGGAATGTAATAAATTAACTTTCACCTTCAAAGTATATGTTTTACTTGCTCATGACCCTGTTAAAATAATAACAAACATCTGGTACATGCTCTGTGTGAATAGCTATACACTAGTCTATAATTTATGGCATTTTAGAGAAGTAAACTTTCACATAGTGGTGTGCTGCTTTCATGACCAATGTATACACTAACACGAGCAATAGTTTATAACATATAATATATAATTAGCAACATACAGGGCCATTTGATTCCACAATGTTTGCATTCCAAGGCCACAGTGAATTGACTGTAAACTATAGGGGAGGAGTCCAGTACAATGCAGATGGCCTCAGAGGTGGTGACCTGCGTAAGGGCAGTTGTGTAGTGTGTATTGATTGGCAGGCATGAGTCTTTTAGTATGAGTAGGCATTGATTATCAGTTGGGTGGCCTGCAGCACAAGTGTGTATTGATTTGCGGACATGTGGCCTGTAGTGTGAATATAAATTGATTGGCAGGCAGGTGGCCAGTAGTATGAGTCTGTATAGGTTGGATGGCGTGTGACCTGCAGTGCTAGTTAGTATTGATTTGCAGACTTATGGCTAACAGACTTGCAACCAGAATTTGTACATCTCACACGTAGAGATTCAGATTGGCACTTGAATGTATATTAGTGTCATTTAACACCGTAGTCTTTCAGTATCCTTTACAAGTTTGTATTGAGTCATGTAGTAGCTATCTCCAATCGTGCAGGTAACGGACAGCTCCAGAATGCACCAGCTTCGCCTGGACTCGAGCTTATTGCACTGTGTCCGGCTGAAAAAATACCACCTTATTCGTGATGACAAATATAATTACATGACCATGTGGTGTTGATGCATAGTGTGGGAGAGTAGCAGTCTTCTGTCTTCAACTTAACTGTTACTTTCTTTTTGCTAGCCCTACGAAATGATACTAGATTTACCTTCCCTCTGCGCATAATCCAATAGTCAGAAATCATCTTCATCTAACACGACTCGTTCACTTCCACCTTCCAGGAGGAGCTTGAGTACTTATCTCTTTCCTGAAATAATTCACCATCTCTATCTGTAAATACTACTTCATCTTGGTGGAGTGTGGAGGTCATATCACAGCATTGTTTAGGTAGTGGATTCACAGGATACCATCTACATTCAGCTGGAGCCGCTTGGTTTTCTTTGACCATCATCAACAGAGTTCTCTTCTAGAAATGCATCGCTATCTAGGTCACTACTGTTGCTGTTGAAGTAATCTATTGAGTGGGAGTCATCCGATGACAACTCCCCAAATGCCCGTCAGTTGGCAATTGTTGACCAGTTCATATTTATTTTCTTTGTTTTAATAATATGCCATATCTGTGAATTACACAGTTTAAATAAGTGATGGTCTGGTAATGTGTGTGCATAAGTTATCAAATTCAGGTGTAGGTACTTCAGCTACCATGGACAGTGTTCTCTCTTTCAATTTTGTACTCTTCTCCAAGTCCGTCCCTTTCTTTGGCCGATTCTTTATTATTAGCTCTATACAAGTTATTTGCCTTCTGCAAATTTAGTCTGATGGTTATTTTTCATGCCCCAACTTCCCAAGTCCTACAAAATATAGCTAAAACACGTTAAGTACAAATTGACGCTATTGCTAAACCAAACCTAAACAAGGGTTAATATTATCTGACCAGGTCAATCATCAGAAAAGACAAATGGACCTGGTTTCAAATACTGACATGGTTCATTACCTTACGAACTATGTTATTCCAATCTTTATTCTGCATAAATAGGGGGTAGGGTTACTTTAGTACCTACATGTAGGTACTGAAGTAGCCCCTGGTCATTAAATAAACTGTAGATGAGAGAAGATCTTGGAGAATGGCGAAATAAATTACGTTGCGGAGAATAATATATCTCCGCCGGATCACACTCTAGCATGTCCGAGACAATTTCAACAAAGTAGTCTGTGGAAGACTTTACGAAGGCAACAGAACTGTTGGCCGGAATTGCCACGTAGCTGGGGCCTACTTTTACGGACGTGCAGCTGCCAACTTGAACTTAGTCTTCCATTACTGTTATTGTATAAACTAGCTCTAATTAATGTCCTACCTCTAGACGGTCTCTATGGACTACCGTATACTGTGCAACAAACTCTTGTAAAATAGCTTCTTTTTCTTTAGACAATCACGGTGACTTGGTGTGTGTATGGAAGCTGTGCAAACAAACTTTTTGTGAAATACTAAAAGAAGGTGTTTTTTTTAATAAACAAATAAACTCAGTTATAAACACTTGCTACTTCTATATGTCAGCCAGAAAGGGAGCGTGCCAGACTTCTTTTTCTATAATATATAGGCCCATCAAAAGTTAGTTGGTACTACAACCTTTAGCAATACATGGACATTGGGGCACTTCAACCCATTATGTTAGAATCTGAACAAGTTGCCATGACCAGGATTTGAACCTGGGTTTGGTTGGCAGTATGGTCTGTTATATTATCAAATAGTTTAAATAGAATCTGAACAAGTTGCCGTGACCAGGATTCGAAACTAGGTTTGAAACTACAATTTTCATGGCTAACCACCCCTTCATCTCTAAAAAGAGTATTTCTTCAGACATGCTTCTAGCATTAATATATTGTCAGAATCTTGGCAAATATTATGGCAACATTCTTGGCAAATTATTTATTAATTATTATTTGAACTAGTAGCACTAGGGCTCCCATTAGTAGTGAAAGATCTTGTGGCAAATGGTCAGCTATAGTTAAGAGATATGAGCAGAATTGAATAGCATATAGTTTTCATCTTCCCTGCATAGATCGACTTAAAAAAAAGAAGAAGGTAATAGTAACACTGTGCAGGCCTCCAACAACATTACCACCCACAATAATTGAGAACAATGTATAATATTATTTCATGGACAGAAAATACACTTAACCCTCTCGTTCCCAAATTGTTTGGACGCGCGCGGAAAAATCTAATCTTCCACCGCGGAATAGTGCATTACAGTTTTATTTTTTTAACTCGATGCTGGCTGGGAAAACCCCATAGCAATTATATCACTAAATAGACCAAAATTCTAGGGGGGAACCCAGCGCTAGCCTCCCACTGTATGAACCCTGGTATGTATACTCCACACTGTCCATGAGAGAAACAATCGTTGTATTGAGAAAGTGTAATTTGAAAATGAAAAGCAGTACAAGCACACACGTGGAATTCAACTTACCCGGCATGGATGGTGGCACAGACTGAACGATCCCTCCCATAGGATCCGGAACCTCCATACAATACCAAAAAAACACAAGACAACAATGATATTTGTAACATAACAGCTGGCCTCGCTGAATTGCCCCCCCCCCTCCCCCGTCATTACTTTTCACTGACATTCTTGTACCATAACCCCCCCTCCCCCGTCATTACTTTTCACTGACATTCTTGTACCATAACCCCCCCTTCCCCCGTCATTACTTTTCACTGACATTCTTGTACCATAACCCCCCCCTCCCCCGTCATTACTTGTCACTGACATTCTTGTACCATAACCCCCCCTCCCCCGTCATTACTTTTCACTGACATTCTTGTACCATAACCCCCCCTCCCCCGTCATTACTTTTCACTGACATTCTTGTACCATAACCCCCCCCTCCCCCGTCATTAATTTTCACTGACATTCTTGTACCATAACCCCTTCCTCATTACGTTTCACTGACATTATTGTTCCGTTACCCCCCCTCCCCCCGTAATTAATTTTTCACTGAAACTCTTGTCCCAGTAACCACTACCACCAGAAATTCCCCCGTCATTACTTTTCACTGACATTCTTGTACCATAACCCCCCCCCCCCAACCCTAGCTGGACACCCAAATATCAGTAAGTTGAAATGAAATTCAACTTACCCGGCATGGATGATGTCACAGACCGAAAAAGACCACCGAGTTCGTTCTCTTTCAGGTTGGATCCGGAAGTGCCACATACTGTTTGTTCATGGTTGCTCTCTCTCTCTTTCCACAAATGCACGCACACACATACACACACACACACACACACACACAAGAAAAAAGAAGCTACAGGTGAATACAGATCATAAAAATAAATGTATATTTTATTATACATAAATTGACTGGTGTACACACACACACACACATGAAATTCAACTTACATGGGTATAGTAGTCACGATCCAAAAAGATCCAGAGTTCCCTCCCAGGTTGTATACGGAAGTGCCACATACTGTTTGTCCACGGTTGCTCTCTCTCATTCCACAAATGCACACACACACATACACACACACACACTAGAAAAAAGAAGATACAGGTGAATACAGATCATAAAAATAAATGTATAATATAAATTGACTGGTGTACACACACACACACATACATGAAATTCAACTTACATGGGCATAGTAGCCCCGATTGGAAAAGACCCCCCCCCCCCACCCCGAGTTCGTTCCCTCCCCGGTTAGATCTGGAAGCGCCAGAATAACATTTCAACTCCACGCACACACATATACATCGAGTGTGAAGCTCCACTACAACACCACAAAAACACAGACAACGACAACGACAATAACAATACATATTACAACTTTTGGGATGTTCAGGGGGGGGGGGGAGGAGCAGCCACAAATATCAAAGTCTGTGGTCCTTCACACAAAAGATTATGGAATATCAATGGGTGTGTTGTCATCTTTCTTCCACTCTCCCCCTACCTCATCCACCCGACTCTTGTTCTTCGATTCCCGCCTTCTCCGACCGCGAGGATGTCCAGAACTCGGAGCAGGAGGAGCCACTTCCTCTTCTTCATCACTGGAACCTGCTGCCTATTCGTGTTTCATCATTGGAAGACTCAGGTCCGGTATCCTCTCCTTCATGACTGGAAGACTCTGCTCCTGTCGCCTCATCTGCGTAATCGGGGTCGGTGACTGCATTCACATCTGGTCCTAGTAGTATATGTGGTAAAAAAATTTTTTAAATTTTTTGAAAATTTGAATTTGTTCAAAAAACCACAAGCCACTTTCAAATCTCAAAACTCAATGAAATATCCTTGTAACTCAACAACTTAGAATACTTGGATAGTCTGAGATGAATTCTCTCAAGACCTTAATCCTTCTTAAGTAGCTTTTGGTGTCTCTTCTGTGTACCACTGGTTGCTGTTAGGCTTTTTGGATAAGATGTGCTGAATGAAATATTAGTTAGCAGTGCATACACAACAGCTGTGCTGGGCCTTTTTACTGGCCACACCCATTTGTCACACCCACTCATCAGTGACAAGCACCTCCGCCATGACAATGTCGCACAAGGAATCCTTTGCTTTGCCGCACACTTGCAAAATGTACACCAGAGTCTGTGCTAGTCTGATCTATGGGGTGGACTTCTTGGATGGTTTCTTTATGGAGTACTCAGCAGCAGTAAAGTCATGGAGAGTTTTTTCCAACTTCTGAGATAATACGTCTCCTCTTCTTATGTGCTTCAGTGACATGCTCTATTAGCTAGTTTTATTCTGATTTATCATTGTTTTCTTTTCATAATAATATTGTTTAAATCACTATGAATTAAATTTATTTTAATGTTCGATTATCCGAACATTTGGATTATCCGAACACCCTCGGTCCCAACGTGTTCGGATAATTGAAGTCCTACTGTAATAATAATAATAATGATAATAATAATAAATAATTATAGTCATAATAATAATAATAATAAAATTAATAATAATGATAAAATAATAATAATAATAATTAACATTTTTGGTAAACATTACATGAAAATGCATTCCCGCATTTCATCATGTTTCAACAGCTTTGAAATACAACTTCAATGCCCGCCTTGCAACATGCTGGCTGAAGAGTCGATGCTGTATTTTTATAACTGTAGCACACACCTTTAAACAGCTGTTCCTATTGTGCATGTAGTATGCCCACTTCTAGCCAGCCAGTGAGTGACTTCATCACCTAGAGTAAGGACAGGAATCCTATCACTGAAGTAATACTTGAAGGCAGAAATAAAGTTGGGATGTTGGATCTAGAATATTTAATATTTCAATATTTTCTGTCATTCTCGGCTGAAGCAATGATAATTGCACAAGCATATATTCTCCGTTTAGCTATACGGCCAATACATTAAACTTAATATCTGGGTGTTTCTAGATGAGGTAAATATAATTATAAAATTCGCCCTGCAGGCATAAATTAAAGTGTAAGCAAACACCCACCACCAATTATCTTACTGTTCGTTATTCTTTTTTCTTTTCTTTTTTGTTTACAAAATCTTGAAGAGTTTGACCTGAGTGATCCCTTACAAGGACTTACAAAGAGTTGAACCATTGATATTAATTAAATAATGTTGATCTCGCTCGCACTGACTACAGCAGTTCGGAAGGGCAGCCCGAGTTGTAAGTTCGGGCCTAGCTGTGTAGCCAGTGAGGGGATCGAAAATGGAGGACTTTGCTGCCCTTGTCGTCTGCCCAGTACAAGGCTCGCTGTCGGGATGGCGACCTTGTGGCAGTAACTTTCGTGGACGTTGGAGTACCGAGTGGAGGACTCGGTCTTAGCTTAGGTCCGAATAATCAGATAGCTAGGGTGGGTGGGTAGTAACTACAACTTCACTGGTTTGATAACTTCAAAACTATAGGAACTATAACTGAGAACTAAAATAAAAGAATACAATACTTATAACAACTGTAGTCATGGGCATAAACCGCGACTGGCCGCGAGCGGTCAGCGAGGCTTTACAGAAATAAAGTGCATGCGTAGTATAGTTTCTTCGGAATGTTCGTTGAGGTTGCGTTAGGCCCGCACAAATGTTTTAATAAATCTATTCTCTCTCTTTCACAGTCTTGTTTTTTAAATGAATTAATCATAGCCCTGTGGCACTTGGGTGAGCAAACAGGTTCAATTCCGATTCCCGTTGATAGCAAAACAATTTTTTTACATTCTGTATAAAAAAAAAGATACATATTCACCTAGATAAGGAAATTAGTTTAAACTAATATGATCAATAGAAACAATAGACAATACGTGAAAAACAAGTCTTCTATAGGAAAACGTATACAGTGAATAACTTTTAAAGTTATGTTATGTCCTATGAATAAGATAGAATGCATGTAATGAATACCAAAAAGGCTGAGAAAAAAATAAGTATTGGTGGCTGCATAAAAAGAGAATAATTTTGAAAATCATTAGCTAATATTAATTGAATTGCTTATTGACATTTTTTTTAAAGTCATCAATACACGTGACTGGTATCTTGTATTATAGCTACGGGTAATAGTTTAATGGAGAATAGTGTTTCACCTATTGTAAAACTTCTGTTAGGTTCTTCAAGCTGAAGTTGAAGACACACCAGAAGTTGTTCCACCCAGACTTCCACCTGGTCACTGTAGAGAAAGATGGAGTCAGAAAGAAAACTAGACCCCACATGAAGCACCATGTCACCGGACATGTGGAAGGTAAAGGTTCTACAACAAGTATGGTAGCGTTTACCAGTGTAGACAGCAATGAATATAATAGTGCACTGTACAATTTTACTCAACTATATTTCATTGTTGTCACACTGTAAATCATTTGGTGTGAACTCCCGCCAAATCCACACCTTTTGGTTGGTGTGAGCTCACACCACCTAATTGTAAGCGTGTACTACACACCATTTGACAGTGTGACTTCACGCTTTAAGCATTAGGTGTGACGTTCACACCATATTTTATCCAATTCTTTCTCCCTAATTAATTTTACCTGTTGAGTAATTATAGATGGCAGGATTTCCTACAGTGGTTGAGGAGAGGGGTGGTCTTTAAGATTTCCAGCTCACAGTGATGGTCTGGTACAGTTCACAGTGATGGTCTGGTACAGCTCACAGTGATGGTCAGGTACAGCTCACAGTGATGGTCTGGTACAGCTCACACCCTCAAGAAATTTGGTAGATTTTTTTTTACTTCATCATTGGTAATTTTTGATTTTATTACAAGCTGGAATGGGAGAAAAATTAGGGTGATTTTAGCAGGACCGAAGTAGTATCTTTTATGATATGGTCCTATCTATGTATAATGAGTGGGTGTGGTCTAAAATATTCATATTGCTCCAGCAAATTATCCTCTATGAAATCCTGGTGGTTTTTCACACTGAAACAAAAATAAATTCAATAAATGCGAAGTCAAACTAATTGTTCAATTAAAAAATATTTAAGTGGCACAAAAAAAGATCGGTGAGACTGAATATGGTATAAACCTAAAACACAATGATCAAATAAATCTGACGGCTTGATCACACTAAACACAGGTGGAGAGTTATTAATTACTTCAAACGAATGAAAATGAGTAGAAAAGCAAATTGTATGCAGCAGTTCCAAAACAAAATAATAACACAAGTTGTCAACAATTATTTCTTGAATAATTCCGAATTGAGGAAGTAGATCAGATGTTGCAACCACAATGTCCCCGGATGTGTAGCGAGTACCACATAACTCGATCCATGACACACTATTAAATAAAATTTTGGCACATAATAACAATCATCAACAACAACTATAATAATAGAAGCAAGAAATAAAAATACCACACTAATAATATTTTCCTACAACACTAGTAATAATTATACACCTGTATTAAATGACTGGCACATACTATGTACTTGACTGAAACACTGACGGACATACTTCACTGAAATACTAACAGACATAATGGACTGAAGTATTTACACAGACATAGCTAACCAAAATACCAACACAGACGTACTTGACTGAAATACCAACACAGACGTACTTGACTGAAATACCAACACAGACGTACTTGACTGAAATACCAACACACACGTACTTGACTGAAATACCAACACACACGTACTTGACTGAAATACCAACACACACGTACTTGACTGAAATACCAACACACACGTACTTGACTGAAATACCAACACACACGACTTCACTGAATACCAACACCGACGTACTTTGACTGAAAGACCAACACACCGTACTTGACTGAAATACCAACACACACTACTGCACTGAAATACCAACACAGACGTACTTTGACTGAATACCAACACAGACGTACTTGACTGAAATACCAACACACACGTACTTGACTGAAATACCAACACACACGTACTTGACTGAAATACCAACACAGATGTACTTGACTGAAATACCAATACAGACGTACTTGACTGAAATACCAACACAGATGTACTTGACTGAAATACCAATACAGACGTACTTGACTGAAATACCAACACACACTTACTTGACTGAAATACCAACACACACGTACTTGACTGAAATACCAATACAGACGTACTTGACTGAAATACCAACACACACGTACTTGACTGAAATACCAATACACACGTACTTGACTGAAATACCAACACACACGTACTTGACTGAAATACCAACACACACGTACTTGACTGAAATACCAACACACACGTACTTGACTGAAATACCAACACACACGTACTTGACTGAAATACCAACACAAACGTACTTGACTGAAATACCAACACACACGTACTTGACTGAAATACCAACACACACGTACTTGACTGAAATACCAACACAGACGTACTTGACTGAAATACCAACACACACGTACTTGACTGAAATACCAATACAGACGTACTTGACTGAAATACCAACACACACGTACTTGACTGAAATACCAACACAGACGTACTTGACTGAAATACCAATACAGACGTACTTGACTGAAATACCAACACAGACGGACTTGACTGAAATACCAACACACACGTACTTGACTGAAATACCAATACAGACGTACTTGACTGAAATACCAACACAGACGT
>WLWD01000136.1_pt1 | contig 126422 bp, 69 predicted proteins | sample 6712731 | NCBI WGS metagenome assembly WLWD01 (sample SAMN12718690, study PRJNA576275) | sponge metagenome | isolation source: marine sponge | host: Mycale hentscheli | place: New Zealand: South Island, Marlborough, Capsize Point | collected 2014-11-01 | reverse complement strand
GGTGTGAATGACAGTGTCTTTCAGCTTCTGTGTGCAGGTAGAGTCGGGTCAGCCGGGCTTGAAGTCAGTTCCTCTGTTCGGATGAAGATCCCGAACATACTCCGGGGGGAGCAGGTGAAGGAGTGATGTCAGATGATGTGGAGATAGCAGATTCCTTGGCAGCTTGGATGTCCTCGTCAGAATCGGTGACCAGATGAACAAGGCGGTGGACAGGCCTTTGGTAAGTTTTGCCACGACAGCGGAGTGTGGCAACTCTTGAGACGCCATCATCTCCAGAGTGCAGCTTGGTGATGATGGCTAAGGGCCAGGATCTGGAGCGTAGTAACTCATCCTTTACAAGGACTATGTCACCTTCCTGGAGGGCGGTGCCGGGGCGGAGCCACTTCGATCTTGCAGCGCAGCTTGCCAGGTATGAGGTACTCCAATGCCTCCACAAATCAGCCTGGAGGCGTTCAACCAGATTCCATCGTCGGAGGAGTGATAACTTCCCAGTGGAAGGCAGCTTCGTGGGTGGAGCCCGGAGCGGTCGACCTATCAAGAAGTGCCCAGGGGTGAGCACATTACTCTCGTCAAGGTCATCAGCATGGAGTGGGGCGACAGGTCGTGAGTTGAGTGTTGCCTCTACCTCTGCTAGCAGTGTTGTCAGTTCCGGCCAGGTTAGAGGGTGAGGTGAGACAAGTTTCCGGAGGCCAATCTTCATTGCCTTCACAGCAGCTTCCCATAACCCCCCAAAATGAGGAGCGCGGGGCGGGATGTTGTGCCAGGTAAGACCAGTGTCAGTGCAGAAGTTCATCAGCTGGGTCTTGTGGGCTTCAGATTCTGCCATCTTGCGAATGGCATGGATCTCCTCCGCGGCCCCAACAAAGTTGGAGCCGTTGTCGGAGAATAGGTGTTGAGGACAGCCACGTCTTGCTACAAAACGTCGAAGAGTGGCCATGAAGTCGGTGGTAGACAGAGTTTCACAAAGCTCGAGGTGCACAGCCTTGGTGGCCATGCACACGAACACGGCGATGTAGCTCTTGAGATGGACCGGCTTTCGTGTGTATCCAGTCCTCAGAGTCACGGGCCCAGCAAAATCCACTCCAGTGTTCGAGAAGGGCGGGGCAGGAGTGGTCCTGACAGCAGGAAGAAGACCCATAGCCTGTGTTACAGGCCGGGCCAACACCCGCTGACAAGTCACACACTGCCTCGACACTCCTTTCAGATAGTTCCTTGCCCCAGAAATGGCGAAGGATGTGGACAGAATGGCGAGTAGAGTGGAAGTGCCAGGGTGGCCGTAAGCTCGGTGGAGCGACGTGAGCAGGAGTCTTGCAAGTGATGAGCGAGCAGAGAGTGGAATCAGTTCAGCAGCTACGTTGGGTGAGTCGGGATTGCGAACTCGACTGAGGGCGACGAGATGTCCAGATGGCGACAGTTTGACCTGAAAGTGACGAAGTTGATGTCCTTTGGGCAGAGGCGAGACGTCGCGTGCAGCTTGGAATGCATCTGAGAATGTCTCCAGTTGAGAGAGTCTGAAGAGCGCAGATTTAGCTCGGTTGACCTCTTCGCAGGTGAGAGTTCCGTGACGGCGTTGACCAGGTGGACGTTGGCAGTTGTGGACGAACCTATAGAGATAACACAAAACACGCACAAGCGATGGGAAGGAAGCACGAATAGAGGCAAGATGAGCAATAAAGGCAAGTTGGGAGGGAGAAAGGGAGTGACAGGGTTTAATCGACACAGAGTAGATGGGGATTGGAGGTTTAGAGCGAAAGGGATGAGGCCAGTGTACTTGAGAGAGAGTTAGCCATTTTGGGCCGTGCCACCAGAGCTCGGATGCGAGGAGATCATCCGCTCGAGTCCCTCGGCTAGCGAGATCGGCAGGGTTGTCAGATGTGGGCACGTGATGCCAATGTTCAGCAGGTAGCAGATCTTGGATGGCTGCAACACGATTGGCCACAAACCGGTTGAGTGCAGATGGAGACTTTGGCAGCCAATACAAGACGATTTGGCTGTCAGTCCATGCGTGAGCAGATGAGAGAGGTAGATGGAGAATTTCAATCGTGTGCTTTAGCATCTTGGCGAGGAGAAGAGCTCCGGAGAGCTCAGCCTTGGGGATCGTGATGGGACGAGTGGGTAGCACTCGAGCCTTAGCAACGACGAGCGAGGTAGAGATGGAGTCTGGAGCCTCGATCCGGGCATAGATGACTACGCCATAGGCGACGGACGAGGCATCGCAGAAACCGTGAAGTGTGACGTGAGAGTCGGTGGAAGAACAGGTGAGCATGAAACGTGGAATGGGGTGGTCGTGGATAGCAGGTAAGTCAGATGTCCAGGCTTGCCACCGCTGGAGCAAGTCCTCAGGTATTTCTTCGTCCCAGGTGAGGCCTCTCTTCCAGGTGTCCTGGAAGAGGATGCGTGCAGATATTACGACTGGGGCGAAGACTCCGAGGACGTCAAAGACTCCAGCCGTGACCGATGCGATGATGCGTTTGGTGACTTTGGACGAAGGAGGTGGCAGAGCAGGGATGGCGATGTGCAGCACATCTGCTCGAGTGTCCCAATGGACACCGAGCGCCTTGGGTGATGTAGGTGAAATGGAGCAGTCATCGTTCTCCAACAGGTGGTCAGGTATCAGTTGTCTGAGTTTCGGATCATTTGTCCTCCATTTCCGCAGGTTCATCCTGGCTTTGGAGAAGAGATCGCGAAGTTCCTTGTGCAGATCGAAGGCCAGTTCAGTTGAGATTGCTCCAGACAGTACGTCGTCGACGTAGAAGTCAGTGAGGATTGTCTGAGCAGCAGTTGGATGGGAATCGAGATGAGTCTGAGCATGACGACGCAGGACCTGGGTCGCGAGGAATGGAGATGATTTTACTCCAAACGTGAGCCTCTTCATCCTGGCGTCTCGAATGGAGTTATCAGCTGCCCTGAAGAGGAAGCGATGCCAGTCGCGCTCCTCCGCATTCAGCAGAATCTCTCGAAACATCTTCGAGATATCCGCAGAAATAGCGGAGGAGTGGCACCGAAATCTAATCAGGACATCCGTGAGAGGTGGGTACAGATTAGGCCCAGGCAGCAGTTGATCGTTGAGTGACGATCCAGATGTTGTTCTTGCCGAAGCATCGAACACTGCACGTACTTTAGTAGACGTGGAGCTCTCCTTCATGACCGCGTGCACCGGCAGATAGTAGGAGCCGCAGTCGATCTCGGAGCGAGGGACTTCCTCGGCGTGGTCGAGGGTCAGATATTCCCTGACAACGTCTTGGAAGAAATTAAGCTTGTTCCTTGCAGTTAGTGTCCTTTCGTTGGCGAGTAGACGAGATAGAGCTTGTCGACGGCTGTCTCCCAGATCAGGTGGAGAGTCCGTTCGAGGGAGTGAGACGGCATAGCGACCGTCCACACGGTTGCAGCTTGCATCGAACTGGTCCAATGCAGATTGTTCAGCTTCGCCGATGGTGGGCGCCTCCGGGACTTTGTCGAGCTCCCAGAGTCGAGAGATGTCAGCTTCGAGGTCAGGTGAGGATGTGACGGTGTTCATAGCTGAACTGGAGGTGCGGTCCAGTGGACATGACAGGCAGAGCCCCAGTTGAGTGGGCAGAGCCAGCAGTTTTCCTACACGGAATGGGGTCCCTGTCGTCAATGCTGAGGTCTGTGTGACGCCCAGCATCAGATCCACTCTCCCGCCCAGATCAGAGTCGGCAAGAGAGTATTGTCTCAGCTCGGGGGTGCGCAGAATTTCGGCCGCATTTCCCGGTTTCCGGATCGGCTCCAAGGCGGGAATCACAGTAAAGGTGACATCCTGCAGTTTGTACCTGGAGTCAAGAGAAAAAACATGCGATTTTACAATGTGTGTGCATCGTGTGGTGCCCGCAATCCCAGAGATTGGGATCGGGTCATGGATCCTGGGCAACCCTAGGGAGGTCGCCAGGCTCTCAGTCATTATTGACAGAGAGGCGCCTGCATCGAGCAGGGCGCGAGCCAGCACAGTCCGTCCATTGCAGTTGAAGGCGACCATGGCCGAGTAGAGGGATGCCACGCCTCGGGAGGGTGTGTCGGCCTTGCTCATCATGGCGGGTGCAGGTGAGGTGCTGGTTGCAGGTTCACGGTCTCGATGTAACAGGGAGTGATGTCGCCCATTACAGGTGCGGCAAGAGAACTTGCTTGGACAGCTCTTGCACCCGTGCCCTTCCCCAAAGCAGTTCAGGCACAGCTTCTTCTCTCTCACGATCTTGTTTCTTCGTTCGAGATTATAGGCTGCGAATGTGGAGCACCTGGTGAGGGTGTGCTGATCTCCGCACACAGGGCAATGCTGTGCGGATCTCCGGGGGGGAGGAACTTTCACCGGCATAGTCCGGGAACGGTCAACGCGAGGTGACGACGGTCTGGCAGATGGAGTAGGCAGATGAGACGAAGCAGGAAGTCCCGAGGTCAGAGTGCTGGCACCACGGAGCTCCTTCTTTTGGACGTCAATGAAGCGAGACAGGTTGTTCATGTCCGGCGGTGTGTCTGGAGGGCGATGTCTCAGCCACTCCCGTCGGCATTCAGCTGACATGAAGTTGGATGCAGTCATGGCTAGAAAGGAACCTAAAGAATCTCCCACTAGGGCACAAAACTTGTTATATGGCAAAATATAGTTATCATACAATGCATCTATGTCAGTGGCAGATAATGTACATGAATTGATAGACTTAATCTTACTAATGATTAGCGGCGCCAGCACGTCCTGCGCACCGTAGATGGCCTCCAGCTGCTCCAGCATAGCGTCGAGGGTCAAGTCGTCGGAGGGCAGATTGTGTAAGACTTTGAGGCCGTCATGGTGCTTCATGGCCTTGATGAGCAGGCCTTTGACTTCAAGTGCAGAGTGTCCACGGGCACGTTTGGCTATCGTCTGTTTGAACATTGTTTGGAAGTTGGCCCACTTGAAGGGGTCTCCATCAAAGCTGGGCAACTCGACGTTGAGAGCATTTCTATCAGATGGTGCGGCTGCAGCAGGAGCAGGCGCAGGGGTGAGAGATGTGGCTGGCATAGCCTCCTTGCAGGCGGCCGCCGTTAGAGTGAACAGTCTGTTCATCCGGTCCACGATGTGATCGCAGACTGTGCGGAGCTCAGGTATGACTTCATAGAACTCCGTTGACAGATCAATGATGGAGACACGTCTGGAATGCAGTTTATCCACCGCACTTCTGAAGAACGGCGAATCAGGCATGGGAGAGTCCAGGGCCGATTCTATATCACTCAGCAGCGACACAGCCTGACGTCGTAGGGGCAGAGCCTTCAGCACATTGGTTACCCGAGATCTATATTCGACATGTGTGTCGAGCAGTTCAGTATCCTCCTCTTCTTTAGCAGGGGAACGCAGATCTTCATAGGTGTCATATAGTTCGTCCAGTTGGACCTGCAGAGCCAGATGCAGTCCAATGGCATCAGTCAGATGGGTGAGCAGATGTTCCAGAGTTGCAGGATTGATACGGTCAGGACCTTCAGCAATGGCTTTGTTGATGCGGTTATACAGCTTGGTGGCAATTCCGCGGCGGGTGCCGCGTTTAACCTCCAGATCATGCACAGTCGCCCTAATTTCCTCAGGAGCGGGGGCGGCCATGTTCTAGGTGTGAGAAGTAGCAAAATAAATTGAATACCTGGCAGATCAGATGAGTGAAGCAGATTTTCTAAGTCCAAAAGGTGCGAAGTTACCGGAAATACGGGCAGAGTAACGGCCTTGCGCAGAGAGGGGTTGTGGTGAAGTCGGCGAGAGAGGCGGCTCCCAGTTCAGGCGGAGTTTCGGCTCAGGCGGCGAACTTCAGAGGTGAGAGAGGCGGCTCCCAGGTAGAGGCGGAGTTTCGGCTCGTCTCGGCAGCTTCCAGCGGAGAGGTGTTGATTGCAGAGTCGCTGGGCTCGAAGGACCAATGTTGGGGGTGTGTCCTATCTCTTCCTGCCTGCAGGTCCGACTAGGAGGGTGTGGCTAGGCTAAGGCAGTTAATTTACTTTACTTTCAGTTTAGATAATGGGTTAATGGAAATAATAGAGAAAGAGCATGACAGAGAGAGATTAGACGACGAAGTCACAATGCGCACAATGCGCATACATAAACGAAATGAATTGTGTGCAGTTCGATGGGTTGCCGCATTACCATGAATATCATTACCGCATGCGGCAATGATACTATGGTAAAGGGCGAGGGAGATGGATTAGAACATAACAGATACAGGTAAGGAAAGATTAGAAATAAAGGACAGATAAGTGTGTACAGGTAGATAAACAAATGAGACATAATGTGAGGTGTGAATGACAGTGTCTTTCAGCTTCTGTGTGCAGGTAGAGTCGGGTCAGCCGGGCTTGAAGTCAGTTCCTCTGTTCGGATGAGGATCCCGAACAGCAGTATAGGGACAAAACACTTTATTGAATGTAGTACATACTGTGAGCCAATGATTAGATATTCCTTGTACCATTTCAATTGAAAAGTTCCTCTTCTTAGCTGATGATGTAGCTAATATAGGCTTACCTATAGGCTGAAAAGCTTCACTATCAGTACTGCGACATATAGAGAGCCTACATTGATGACTATAGATTACAAGAACACTTTGAGCTTCTGTTATAACAGGACTTACTGTCTCATATCAGTTTCATCAGCAGAATCAGGTGACCTAGAAGGCACCTCTGGTTCTACCCTTCTTGCTTGGGTTGGCTATCTCTCCAGTGGACAATAAATATGCAAGCTGTCTTTTAGCCATGATTTAGGACTCCCAAGCAGCTGTAAATTTGGTGGTCTGTGTGGGGGTCATGCACTTAGGGCTTGTAGTTAAATTGATAAGTATAGCCTATAGGTATATTCTCTAAAAGGTGTAGTACATGTATTCCATAGCAAAAAAAGTGTGTGTGTGTGTGTGTGTGTGTGAGGGGGGGGGGGGGGGGGGGGAGGCTCAACCTTCCTAAAAAAAAGTGGGGGCTAGAGCCCACCTGCCCTCCACCCCCAGTGTCCCTCCCCTTGGTGCATTAAAGTAAACAGGATATGGCTTAAGGCAATATTTTCCCATATAACCTATTTCAGAGTTATCACATTAGGTTATTATATCTCCCATGTTACACAAGTGCATTTACACAAGAAACTCATTAGTATGGTATTCAAGCATAAGCATGAGTACACAGATTCATTGGATACGACTGGTCTAATTGGCCTTATTTACACTCAGCACCTATGCCTGTGGCACTCATGTAAATAGACAAGAGACTCATGATATTCTCCTGTATCAAATGAATATATATATATATATATATTATTAATGCCACAAGTGTTTATATCTTATGTATCCTGTTCCACCCAATTTTCCCTTTGTCTATAATTTTGTGTCACACTCCATTTTAATGGCTTCTGTGCATTTTTTAATTATGTTTGAATTGAATTGATGTCAGTACTATTGAGCCAAAGCTATTAGCTAAAGGGTTTATAGAGGTTTGACTCTCAGGGAAGTGGTACAATTGATGAGCCTTGCCTTTTGCTTTCGGCCCACAGAACTCTGGTGGTAGCAACATAGTCTCTTGCTCACCTGTGAGCGTATGTGTGGTGAACTTAGCAAAAAACCTCATTATTGGCCTAGGTCGCCTGGCTAGCATATTCGACTTGCGACAAGCTCCTTAAACAAATAAGGTTTTTGCTTCACTGCAAGGTTTATTGTAGATGTCAGATATTATTGTCACCTCTATTATGATCTATTAGAACTAATCCCTACATGGCTAGAAACTTCTGTGTTTGCTAACAACAAATAAATGATTCAGTCATTCTCGGCTGAAATAATTATAATAATAGGAAAATTTTCTCTTTTTAACAGCCAATAATTATTATTAACCTGACGTTTCGACTTCTTGACGAAGTCCTCTTCAGGGGTCAACTGAGGTCGAATTCTCCATGGTGATGATATAATAACAAAGTAAACAGCAAGATTTCTGGAGGGCAAACTTATTGTTTGTTATATCCTGGAGGGTGATTTGCATGTAGTGGACAGCCAGCATCCTGGAATTTCTAAACTTATTGTGGTGGGATCAGGTCACTGTTAGCCTAAGAGACGCAGTTGCGCTGCCACCAGAGTTTCAGGCTAGCACCCAGCAAGCTAAGTCACACAGCAAAGCTAGGCTCTTGAATTCTCCAACCCAGGGTTTAGCTAGCAAGGCCCTAACCCCAGTTTCTGAATGTTTAGTCTATACATAGCACGAGAAGATGTAATGTGAATAAGTTAATTTCGTATTACAGCAATAGGTAACTAGATGTAGCTAATAGTACAGAAAGTAAATGACTATTTAATTAGTTAATGTTGTTAATGTGGGGTGGTGTCACACCACACCTATGTAACTTGTTGTCAGGTGTCATCTGTATATGTGTAGAGCTTCCTTGATCTTCAACTCAAGATTCTTACTGGCTCTGTCTACAACTCTTACCTCTTCCCATTTAATGGTGTGATGCTGTTTCCAAGCATGTTCAGCAATGGCTGAAACCTTCTCATCACCTCTCTTACAAGCATCCTGATTTTCTTTTACTCTCTGCTCAAGCCTTCTAGTTGTTTCACCTATGTATACTTTACCACAACTGCAGGGTATACTGTACACTATGGATGACTCTGTTGTAATAGGTATAGTATCTTTGACTTCAGTAAGATGTGATCTTAGTGTCTTACCGACTTAAATGCTGTTTTGATGTCAAAGTCTCTACACGCTCTCTGAATGCTCTCACTCAGTCCTGCTATGTATGGAATAGTAAGAATCAAACCTTTCTTTTGCACAGTATCTGTGTGATCTCTAAAAGGTAACTCTTTAGAGCTTGCCCTAATGATTGCATTGTCATAACCATTACTTTGAAGTACTTTGTGTAGGTGTTTCTCTTCTTCCTTCAAGTTTTCACTACCCTCCTAGCTCTCTGATACAAGCAACTCACTATTCCTCTCTTTACATGATTAGGATGATGAGATTTAAAGTGAAGGTATCTATCTGTGTGTGTAAGTTTTCTGTACACAGTGGATGTAAGCATACCATCACTCTCTCTCTCTTTAATAAGCAATCCCCAAAAAGGTATGGCTGTTAAAAAGAGTGACTGGAGACCGTGCGGAGACTATTGTCGTCTGAACCAAGTGACAACACCAGATAGATACCCCATCCCACATCTGCATGACTTTTTGCCCTCTTTTCAAGGCAACACTGTTTTCTCCAAGCTGGACCTGGTTAGAGCTTACCATCACATTCCCATCGCAGAAGATGACATTCCCAAGATGGCTGTAACTATGCCATTTGGACTGTTTGAGTTCACCAGGATGCCATTTGGGCTCAGAAATGCTGCCCAGATGTTCCAGTGCTTCATGGATGAAGTACTTCGTGGATTATACTTTTGCTATGACTATCTAGACGATCTCCTCATTGCCAGTAGTGACTCAGCAACCCACATGTCACATCTGCGCCTGGACACTTGCATTCAGGAGTAATCTTATGCTGCTGTTTGTAAGAAATGGCTATGCTGAACTAACTATAAGGCCATGTTTCTTTTCCAGCTTGTTTTAGAAGTCTCTCATTAGTCCTGAGAACCTCATCATCCTCAGGAGTGTCATTTGAGGATTCAGTGTGACTTGCAACTGGTTCATAGAGGTATGGCTCCAATTCCCCACCAGAGTTCATGCTTTCTTGAATAACATCAGTAGCAGAATATGATAGGCTAAAGACACAAGAGGTATCTGAGCTACTGGCTTTACTATCGTGGACTCACTAGTGCTAGTGTGCTGGCCATATCAAATCATGAATTACTTAGAAATTGTATGGTTTCTTTCTATTGTAAGACTACTACTGACCAGCACACAAACCACACCCAATTCAGGAAATAAGATTTCAGGAAGCAGGAAGCAAATAAATGGGGCAAACTTTAAGTACAAATATTGAAGAAATTAAAGACAGGAAAAATCTCAAAATTTTTGTGTGACTTTTGGACACCATAATTTACACTTTCAACAAGAAAAACACAATACTGTGGTATTATCCTTCCAGTTAGAGTAAATAATTATAAAAATTGTTCATGTGAGAAATCACTTTGTGTATAGTTCCCCCAAAACTATGGGGGTCTCCAGCTCCCGGAGCCCCCTTTCATACGCCACTGTTTAGTCACTTGGTACCTAAACACGTTGAGTTTTTCTGTGGGCAGTTGAGTTACTTTTTCCCTGTCTCCCTATGACATAGTGGACATTTCTACTTAGTGAGCTGCATTCTCTATAAAGTTTTGGTACATACTACTTGCTCCCTGTCCTGCCTTTAAACTGCAAGGTAATAGCTTGTTTCTTTGGCTTTGAACCATGGAAAAGAAGATTTTCCACTAAGAAGTATGTATCACCAATTGGCCCTGAAGATATAGTAGTAAATTAAAATGAATGCAGTGGAGGGGCTGGACTGCTCCAAAATACTAGAGTTTAATATGGTGGATGTAGACCATTCCCGTTGTACATGTGTGTTTATCAACGTGTACCCTGGCACATTTAATAAGCTAAAATATTAAACATATATGCTTTGGACTAATGAAATATTTATTTTGATAGAGGGTTTTCATTGAGCTGCTTGACCAACCAGAGAATTGGAGAAATCCACTCCTTTCCACTAGGAATTATCTAATACATTTATTAGACAAGGAGTCACATTTGTTCAACTTTGCACAGTATTATAACATGTGACCGACCAACAGATTTACCTCAGATGGTGGAAGCAAAAAGTGAGAATTGGACCAGGTAACTCAACTATAAATGAAGCTGCCCTGTAAGTGTTGTTAACATTTCCTTCTATTGAGTAAAACCAAACTACAGCAGTCCCAGGTGTTGGTCCTAAAATAGAGGCCCTATGTGAATAATATTGATTCTTAGATTTCCTTAAAATAATTTTGGTCATCAAATCAGCCAGGTTTTTTAGTCTCGGTTCATCTGGACTGTCCGCTTTTGTCCATCCTACATTTCAAAATACATTTCAAAACAGAAAAGGATATGTAGTTCCTTAAATGTGTATTGTCTAAATCCAGTGCTATGCTCCCCATTATAAATTAAATTTGATTGGTAGCAATGTTTGTAAAACATGTTAGATTTTTTTAAACAATAAAGTAGAAGTATTTTCATATAGCTACTATACCTTGATAAGATGAAATGTATTTTTCAAGGATTGTTTTGTAATGAAAATTTACTTGCTACACATGAATGTTTATAAAGATAACCTTCCTTAAATTTCATTCTCAGCACATATAGCTATGTCATGAATGCAGGAAATTGTTTGTATGGGGGGAACACTAAATGTTATGCAGTAAATCTGGTTATTTTCAAGGCACTTTATCACAGGAATATTTTGTATTATGGATACATAGGGGCCCTTTTAATTTCAATATCAGTTTTGTTTATGCACTAATCAACTACAATAGTGGTAGTCATTTAATTCTGTCCTTGAGGCTCAGCAAATAATTGTATAGCACTATTGCATTATTTTAGTTTATATGGGGAAAACTATGAGTAAAAAATCCCAAAAAATTACTTAACATAAAAGTAATGTATTTTTCTTGTCATTAAATGAATGCATTAAGTCTTTTGTTGGAGACCATGCAAGAGCTTGGCGCTATTAAAAAAATTGCACCTGTTAGTTCTGAGAAAATTCTTCAATAAATTTTTACAGATTCTCTGGGACAGCTAAAACCATTTATGGCCTTTTTCCAATTATTAAACTTATTTAACACAAATAGTTCTCCATTATTTTTATCCAGGAGACAACCATTTGCTGAACTGTACTTTGCAGGTTTTGGTGCAAGTACCAGCCAAGGATATGTTCTATACAATTTCAGTACAGAACTGGTGGAGTTTGACTATTTGTAACACATTATTAACTCATCTCTTACTAGTAGTAAAGATTCTGTTTATCTCCAACATTTCAGGATCAAGCAAATTTTGTAGGTGTGGCTCATCAAGCATTTTATCATCAAGAGTGCAGTAGCTAATAGCATTCAGTCCTTATGTGCAAATGCACTAGCCTTGAACATCAATCTTCTAAGACACATAGCTACTCTACTGTAATACTATATTATTGCTATTTGGATCTATATTATACAGAATGTTGTAGCATATCCTGCTCACCATTTGTATGAGTAATAGCACTGGTCACCGTGCTATTTTGGATTAATAGCATGAGTAATGCGATTAAAATAACACAAGGCGAAGACTATAGTGCTATTTCAATTACCTTGTGCTATTAATCCCAAATAGCACGGTTACCAGTGCTATCACTCGCTAATAGTAGGCCAGCTTTTTTCTTAATCATTTGCACTGTTATGACACTGTATTATTAACTCACTATCTCTGTAATTCAGGATCAGGTTTTCTGGAACTTCTTACTCAACCTATGGCTCCTTATGTTGAAAAGTTCCATCTAATATACGTATAGAACTTCTGCGCTAAAGAATGGAATAGTCTCCAACTAGATTATTCCAACTGTACATTTGCAAGACAGAGCTGCATGTATGTGCACCTACACATGCACTATTTCACTTCATTACCATGGTATTTTACCTAGTTTCCATGCTATTTCACTTAGTTACCTTTAATGTGCCAGAATTTTTGTCTCGACTATTTTTTTTTTCAGAAACTGCTAGTTTTTTTCTTTGGCTGTAGGATTACAAGTGACTGTTGGCAATGCCCCTTAGTGTCACGCAACACGGCAGATCCAGCGCAGCGTATCGAGGTTACCTGCGGTTAAAGGAGTAAAGGTTTTGGCAGGGCACATGTGTAGCGGGTGCACACATGGAAAATGGCACGTTGGTAGTAGGGAAGCATTAGTTAGAATTACCCAGACGAGTGAAACATGGAGAATACACCCGTGCTGGGTAAAAGCGTTGCTGGCGGCAGTAGGATCGCCAGCGAGACAATTGTGGATGAGACCAGACCAAAAACGAGAAGGGATGACAAAGGAAAGAGCGGCAGTGTGGCCACAGAAGGAGAGGCGCCAGGCACGGAGGAAAGACTTGATGCGCTGGCAAAAACGGTTGACGAGTTAATGGAGATGATGATGCTACAAATGGGAAGGTGCCAGCCAAAAGGGAGCGAAGCCCTGAGTGTGACCACAGATGGTATGTAAAGGATAATGTAGTCTGATTGGGAATTAGGGCGAACATGTGGAAAGAGGGATTGCCCGACAGGGACGTGGGCAGCTAGACGGGTAGCTGATTCTGGCGTCCCTGATGCTCGCTCCGCTCCTCGAGTGTGACAATCTATAGAGCTCAGTGGGCTGCTGGCGGGCAGCTGTGTGGGAGTAGTAGTTGGGAGGTTGAGGCAAAAAAAAAAAAGTATACTGAAAAACCAAAAAGCCAGCTGTTCGTCTCCCGAGTTGTTGTAGCCAGGCCAGCTGTATTGTTATTTGGAGCATTGTTCTGGCCTGGCCAGCTGTATTATTATTTGGACTAAACTACGAGGTACTGTATCATAGTACTGGTTGTAGTGGTATTATTGCCAATTTAAGTGTTTTTAAAGTAAATGGTCAAAAACCTAATGAACCAAAACCTTGTTGGCCGCTATCTTTGGGGGTTGTACGGTGTAAATTAGGGGGGGGGTAAGTATTAAAAGAAAAAGAGAGAGAGTGAGAAAGTACAGCTGAATAGCTGCAGTAATAGCCAAGAGGATGAAGGTGAAGCATAGAGCAGAGGAAGGCTCTATAGAGAAGGAGGCAAGTCCTGCAAGTAAAGGGAAGTAGCACTGAAGAGGTCGGTGCTATCAGAGTTAAAAAAAAAAAGTGTGGCTATGGGTGGGGAGTACTAGAGAAGACAGATGCAAATGAATCTCAATGTTCGATGCGTGTCTGTAGGTGCTGTGTCACCACCTGCGGCAGATCTAGCCGATGCTGGTGTCAAGAAGGGCACGGAGAATCAAGGAGAGGCTTCAGCAGCATGGCGTAAGAGGCTCGGCAGTGAGCAAGAGAGCCGGCCAACTGACAGTGAGGATGGGGGCAGCGGCAAAAGTGACATGGTCTTTGTATTGGAAAATCTGCCGCCACTGCCGAATAAAACTATTAAGGAGATCGAGGCTGGTCGCTATGTGGACTTTGCAGAATTTCCAATATATAACACTGGCAGGAAAGGTGCAGAAGCCTTCCCTGAAGTACCAGAGAAGGACGGTACTACTGGGAAGGATGACACAAGAAAAAAAGGGCCATGGGAAGTGCCCGACGTGGGATGGTGGCACGTGTGTTTCAGTCTCTATGAGAGGGTAACAGCAGGAGTGCAGCCGGAGCTGACGATAGAGTGGCCATTGCAGAGATGGCAAGAAATAGAAGGTGGGAGGTGTAGCAAACTATGACAGAAAGTTCCGCATGAAAGCAGCAGCTAACCCCAAAAAGCCATGGAATGAAGTTGACTCAGTGGTGCTGATGTATGAATGCCCGCTAGTCAGTGAAAGAAGTGCCGCTGGGACAGTGTGGAGGAGCTAATCGGCCACCGGAAACGGCGGCCTGAGGAAAGACAGGAGACAAGCAGGCGCGTGCTTCAGATTTAACAAACAGAATGGTGTCTGCATTTTTGGGCAGCAGTGCCGGTTTGTGCACGCCTGTGCCACGTGTGGTGGCGATCACCCAGCAACGCAGTGTACTGTAAAAGTGACGGGAAGGAGTCACAAGCATAGGGTATTGATTTAAAGGCGTGGGACGCTTCAGAATAGGGGCCGTTACTGCATCAGCTGCCCAATGCGGAGCATCTGACGCAGAGATCAAGAAGCTGGGATGCTGGAAGAGCAGGGAGTACAAAGGTTATGTGAGGAGCAGTAGCCAAGGACTGGGAGAGCTGCCTAGAAAACTGGCGGAGGCCAATCTGAAGGCCGACCAGTGCAGGTGATCTACCACTGGTATGCTACGTGTTGTAACTATGAACTAGCGGGGACACTATGTGTGTGTGGTTAGATACTATAGGTGATTATGTTGTGTGCATGAGTCTTGTTTCTGTTATTGGCAACAAAAAAAAAAGTTTTGTTAAAGGTGATGAATATAATGAGTGGGTAGCTTTAGTGGTAGATCACTGCTAAGAGGGAGGTGGGAACAAGGGCAAGAGAGTGGAGGCGTGCGGTGTCGGAGCAGGCGGGGCTCTCCGAGTGGCCGGCGTGGGGGGTTGTGTGGGAGAAGTAGCATCTCGAGAAGCGAGGCACTACGAATAAGGCGGCAGGGCAGCTGCAGAAGACACTGCCGTGCCACTACCCCAAGCGACAAAAAATCGAGAGCCCATCGACTGCTTGCCTCCCGCAAGCCTAAAACCTGTTTAACAGACTTGGCTGTAAGAGAGAGAAAAAAAATTGATGTCTTCTAAACATCCTTCTACGACTCAGTGGGTAATGGCAGATTCAGCGCAGCGTATCGAGGTTACCTGCGGTTAAAGGAGTAAAGGTTTTGGCAGGGCGCATGCGTAGCGGGTGCACACATGGAAAATGTAGCAGGGAAGCATTAGTTAGAATTACCCAGACAAGTGAAACATGGAGAATGCACCCGTGCTGGGTAAAAGCGTTGCTGGCGGCAGTAGGAGCGCCAGCGAGACAATTGCCCGCCCGCCACGACCCGAATTGTGGTGGTGAAGTGTTGCGATGAGCTGGTAAGTCTCATCGTGACAGGCAGCAGTCGGTTGAGTGGTTAGTGTGGGGAGAAGTAGCATCTCGAGAAGCGAGGCGCTACGAATAAGGTGGCAGGGCAGCTGCATAAGACACTGCCGTGCCAGCGGCAAAAAATCGAGAGCCCATCGACTGCTCGCCTCCCGCAAGCCTAAAGCCTGTTTAACAGACTTGACTGTAAGAGAGAGAGAAAAAAAATTGATGTCTTCTAAACATCCTTCTACACTCAGTGGGTAACTTATGTGATGAGCAAATATTTTTTTGCTGGCATTTAGTGAGTAGACAATTAACTATTGGTTATATAACATGAACTCAACTGATTAAGAACATTCAGCTATGTTTTTTTATTAACATAGTAATTGGCAAGAGAGAAAAAGTGAGAGAGACATTCTCAGGGGTAATGAGAGTTTACAAAAAAAACTATTTTTTTGCTTATTAATAATGGGACGTGTGACACCATTTTTCACCCACATCTCTACCTCTGAAAGTTTGGTAATGAATTGCCAATCGTGTATGGTAAGTGAGGATATCTAGCCTTTAATTCAATTGCTTTCAGACTTCAACACTTGTAATTTTATTTACTTTTCCTACCTACAATGTGTTTGGGTTTCACACAAACAAACGCAAACATATTAGCTAATTAATTATTCATGCAGTTAAATTATTATTTCTAACATCACAAATTATTATTATTATTATTTCTGTGTCACTGACACTCACAAACATTTATTTTTTGGGCTCTAATACATGCACATCGGTGTGCGTTAATTAGAGAAATTGTAGTCAGTCACATGCTATGAAACTCCTATTAATAAAGAGTATACGTCCAAGTGGTCCTTCGAGAGAATCAAACAAATCCATAACAAGCCACCACACTTGTTCACAATGCATATCTAGCTATGGACTCACTGTAAAAATGCACTACTTTTCTAGTGCTGCTACAGTTCGTCCAGCTTAAAGAGTAGAAAGTTCTGTTTTTTGTTAATTGTTCTTTAAATGTATACATGTGCAGTCAGATTGATGTCAGGAAGCTGAAACTTCACACACACACAAATTAATATATATTGAAATTGATTATGTTAAAAAAAATTGTGGTTTGTGGTCACAACTGTGGTAATAGATAGAAGAAGTGACCCTATAAATGGAGGATATTTTTGATGTTTTTAAGCCAGAAAAAGAGTAAATTGAATTCGAGTGTCTAAAGATTTTGCAGACTGAATCTATGGCTCATTAATTTGATTTGTACCAAATTTTTAAATTTTAATACTATTTTACTTATTTTTAATTTCATTTTTTATAAAAAACTGAACTCCCCAAATGCTTTAAGCTGGTAATTTTGCAATTTTGAAGTAAGTGTCTTGGGAATTTAATATAAAATACCTAAATAGTTGTATTTTAATCCATATGAATTTGAAACCCCTATCTTGAAAATTAAGGGAAATAAAAATGCTTTTGTGAGAGTTTTAGTATTTTCGGTGTAAGTTGTGACGTTTGCGGAAGCGCTTATCTCAATGACGACGTATTTGTGATGTCAGAGTGTTGCGCTTGCGCATTTGTGAACTAAACTAGGGGATGTTGGACACCGCTGGTAAAACGTGGGAGATGGCCCGTAACCGAGCCACGCAAACAATCAATTAACTTTGGCGCCAAAAACCGCGAAGCAGGTGGACACAAACGGTCTCTGAGCTATAACTTGTATGTAGTGCACTAGTCTGAGACAGTCATTTAGAATAACATCCTTCTATTATACTTGCAGGGGAGCCATTGGAGCAGCTTAAAACTCTGTCTCAACCATGACCAACTCCACCCTGACTGGTACCAGCTCCGACAATTCCACCAACCTTGTATTGAGACTCCGCTGCGTATAGACTCCATCATCATCACTTCAGTTCTTTCCATCGGGATTGCTACCGCTATACTCTTCAGCCCTATCGCCTACAAGTCTAAATCTTGTGCTGAACTACCCCCACTAATGAGCAACCAACTCCAAGCAACATCGGGAATACGCCATCACTTTTGCTCGAGGGACTAACTATTTCCAAAGTTACAACGGCCATCTCACGGCTCATTTGTATTTCTTATTATTGTTTACAAATGGGCTCTTTTTAGAGCTGTCACAAGTTAATTGATTATCTTACCAAATAAATTGCGCGTTCGCGGAGCTCAACGTTATGGGGGGCGGGGTGAAATTGCGAATCAATTGTCAACTTGAAAATAAAAATTGATATTTCGTGGAACTGGATCACTGAATTGAATCCAAATTTTGCGCACAAGCAAAATACCCCCCTTAGAATAAAGTTACAGAGAGTTTTTTAGAAAAACGCACGAGTAAAACGGCATGAAATTTTACTGTTAACAAAAAAAAAAAAAAAAAAATAGATATTAGAAATATGGCTCTGTAATGTTGCGAAGAAGCCCTCAGGCTACCTCTGGAAAAAAAATGAGCGCAGTAGCTCTGTCGGCCGCTTCGAAATAACTCTGAATAGTAGCCAGTGTGCAGAGCTGTATCTCCGTCCCAGGCGGGTCTTCATTCTTCAAATTTGGCTTGCTGGAGTCCTCTATTGGTGCTCATTCCACCTGTAACAACAAAGTAAGCCCACAGTACACAGAAAAAGAAATATAAAGACATAGCAAAAACAGTCAATTTGCGAAGGGAAGTTCCCGAATAGGAGCTGCCGTGTGAGGGCGCGGCTCCAGTTTAACTACGAGTTGTGACGTAGGACGGACGAATTTGTGACGTCAAAAAAAATGGCGCTTAATGTATGGAATGTCTATGGAGATAGCGTAGTTCTTATACTTATGCTGTTTTATATGACTTAGTTTCGAGTGGATTGGGATCTAACAACACAAAAAAGGTATGGCTAAGCTTATTGTGATTGCAACTAGTCTAAGTTTTGAGATCTGTACTTTCTACTCTTTAAGCTGGACGAACTGTACATGGCAAGTACAGTTGGATAACTTTAGCTTTCTTCTGTTTAATAAAGCATAGAGAATTAACCCCTGACAAAGGGCTACTGAGGTACCTTAAGGCAAGAGCATTTGATTTTATCTTGAAATATTAGTAAATCCTTGAGATGGAGCTGCTATCTTACTCACCATGTGTGCTGAAGTGTACCACTAGTGATTTAATTAATACCTCTCATTCAAATTTGTTATGTAAGTTATTTCCTTAATATGTACTGAAATTCTTCCTTCTATCATAAATTATTGATAAATGCTCCACCATAATATTGAGGGTGTAAATTGGTGTGGGGGAATAGGTCGTCGGCTGAGGTGGCGGTTAAGCTTCCTCGGTCGTCAGCCAGATCCCGGAGGTAGCTGCCACCAGAATCCAGATGGCTGCTCTTGCGCCTCAAGTTATCCAGTCCCTTTATGGCGCTAGGGTCACCGGAGCTCGTGTACGCAATCGCTGATCCAAGAGGACAGAGTCTTAATTCTATTTTTCTTGAAAATCAAACTGGACTGACTTGGCGCGTGCGTGGCTCGTCTATATATTATTCAAGGCCACGCACGTGCACTAACACGAAAGGACACACAAACACACGAAATCATCCACATCAGAAACGTGACAAAAATTATACACATAAAGGCATGTATGCACAACAACAAACAATGACAGTCAACTATGTTCTCAATTCAGTTCCAACACTCTTTCCTCCTTCTTCATTTCCTTCTCCACTTCTCCACTTTCTTCTCGGAGGCCAGACCCACAATTGGGATGTGTGGCTATATTTTAGATTGGCAAATAAAATTTCTAGAAATAAAAATTTGCTGTGAAGACTTCATGACATTATAGTTCACAAAGCATAGTAGTTGCAGTACATAATAAGATTACTTCATAGAAACTTCAAGAGCAAGGAATTTGAGGTGAAATTATTTCAGTTTCGACTGACTAAATTAATATTCACTTGCACACTTTATTTCTACTTACCATAAGGCCAAAAAATGAGCTGTCCATTAGAATGCCAGTCCACAGCAACCACCACATTCCCAAGACTCCTGAAGTAAGTTAAGTAATAATTTATGCTACTAGTCTATTTAGTATATACCAACTTATAGAACTTGACTATATTTTGAGTTTCTTCTTCAGATTCTTCATAAAGGCCATAGTACTCCTCAGAACATATATTAGGGGAGGTAGGTATCTCTTTTCTTGTATCCGGAGTAAATATTTGACACTACAAAATATGTTTATGTGTTTGCGTGTGTATCTCATAAGAATTGGCCATAAATATAATTTTATTTTTCTAAGCTAGGTTCTCAAAGCCCTTATGAAACTAAATGTTAACTAAGAATTCTGAATATTAGACTAAATTTAAATTCTCCTTGTAATCAATTCTTGTTTTCATTCTTATTTAACCAAGCTATAATATTGTGTGATTAATAATCGTACCGTACCAGATCAAATAGCAAGTGTTGATTTAAGGCTTTTTTAAAGCTAATTTTGTTTTTGTGCTGAACCTTTGGCTAATTGTGATGTGTTAAAAAAAAATACAAAAAATAACTACTTAAAATCACCACCTAAGTTATTCAGTTTGGTAAAGTTAAGCTTAATTGTTAATGTATTATGAAGTTCCCTTACACTTTCTTACTAGTTATGTACTTCGGCACAAGTGGCGAGTGAGCTGGCCTAACAAACAAAAGGTTACATTAAGAAACTTCAATTTTAGCTACATACATGTCTAAAATAATTTCTATTATTTTTTGTGTTTTTATCATGCACGTAACAATTTAACCTATAACTATAGAAAACTATAACTATAGAAAATACTTGTTATTTTTTGGCCATACTATCATAATCAATTGTTGGTAACACACCCTATTGTCATGCTATACGCATGTGAGCAAATAATTTCTCACTTTTCAGTAAGCACTAATAAGAAGTAATGAATTTTCTTCTAACCTGTTATATACCTTTTGTTTTTCTTCACCACTCATCTTAAAGTTTACTTAAAAAATTTTAGCTTGTGCCGTGGAAAAAAAATTTTTTTCATACCATACGCACTCACTGGTAAAGAATTAAAAAAAAATGATAATGAAATATGCTTCCCGCGGTTTGCTTCATAGTCTCAGTGGTTTACTGGTTGGAGTTCCCTGTTGAAACTACCTGGTCGTTGGTATCTTTTTGCACATTTTCTCAATTATTAAGACAGCATTTACGTCTACCATTTCATTGCAAGAGCTTCAATAAGCTACATATTGACATATTGTACTATATCTAATAAATTATTCTTTACGTCTTTGTAATAGTTAGCTAGCTATTTTATAGTAATGTTGAGGCTTCACACCAAGTGATTCATTTTACCTGAAGTAGCTTTTAGTTTCATACTCCAGGATGGCAAAATATATTTTAGTTCTAGACGCATAGCTAATAGAGCAGTTTGGTCCATTCAGGATTTACACTCACCAAAGGCCAAAGTCTCTTGGTAGTGTTAATCCCGCCAACCTCCACCTCATGGTGTAACCTATACACATTATCTACATGTACCCAATTTTCAATATTTCATCCCTAGTACTAATACTATCATGCTCACTTGCACATTGTTTTTACTTACTAATAACTGCTTGTTTTACACGGAGTAGCATATCTTAAAAAATACATTGAGAAGTAGGGCTTAAGTAAAATGTCTTACCCCGATATTTCCCCATCGAATGCCGAAGTTTCTATTCAAATCAACTCCAATACAATCTCCCATTTTGTAATCTGGAAATTTCAAATGTGGACTGCGGTTCGCTCGGTTTTTCCTCCACATACGATCCTGAGTCCAAGTAAACTATCTCCAAAAAAGTAATCTTTTATAAGAAAACTATTCATATAACTTACCACATATCCGTCAGGGTTCACAATTGGAACTACTACAAATCTCACTCTATTTAGAATATTTCTCACCTGAAGTACACCATATAATACAGCGACTTTATGTTTAATGTTTCATCAAATGTGTTCCTTACCCGAGTCTCATTTTTGTTCTCCACCAGATAATTTATGATATACATGCACTGCGTTCCTGAAATCCACTCTCCTATAGTAATTAAACAAATGCATTTACTCACAGCTTAAGTGTTTCACTCTATTCTTACTAGCATGGATAAGACACTGGAAATACACTGTGTTTGGTTTATCTTTGGAAGATGTCACTACAACAGCTGGCATGTCTCTCCCCTCGTGACTTTGTCCTATGGACTCAATGAAGGTGACTTCCTCTGGGTTATCCTCACTCAGTTTCTTCCACCACTGCACAATTTCTGCATATGGATGCTGGAAAAAAGTGAATGTGCATTAACAAATTACTCTTGATCAGTAACTTAACAGTAATAGCTGTACCCTATATCCTATTATTTGAAAATTTGTGAATTTATCAAATGTAAATTATAAGGAAGCATCAAGTTTACTGTATGTGAGGTAGTTCCACTAATGTTTGAATTAAGCTAATTGAAGGTTTTACTATACAAGTTGTAAAATAGCACTAGAAGTACATAATTGATTAATTAGAGGAAAGAATATTTTCGCAGTTCACAACTACTGAGTATTTTGCGCAGGTGCAGCAATCACCAACATTGTGATAATTCAGGAACGCGGGCTCCATTATGTACACTTGTGGTGAGATGCCCACTCATTTCATTGAGGGCTGCCTAGGAAACTACAAAAAAATGTTAACTTACCACATCCCAAAATCTTGGTTCTAGAACAGCCAATGTGCATGAATCCTGCATAGCGGTTAGGTAAAGGGTCTGGCTATGCCAGTCTAGTTATAACTATAGTTGTGCCGAACTCGTTGTCTTGTAGTAGAGTATCGGCTTGGCTAGTAGTGCACCAAATTGCGGAGCTCCAACTTACCGCACCGCCTTCTTTCTGATATGGCGGGGTCTGTAAGAAAAGTGTAGCATTATTATCAACATTACCACCTATAAGTTACAACTTGCCAGTATAGATACTTTTCTCGTCACCTTTTAGACCATGTATACAATGCACACAATTACTTTAGTTTAACGTCGGTCGGCCTGGATCCCATCATGGCAGGAGATCTTCTTGGAAAGTAGGTGCTAATTAGTGCTAAGTGGTCCTCGCCACCTGCCCTCAGACTTCACCTTACCAGATAGCCCCTGCTCTGCTTCTTCTCATGTAATTTCTTCTGGGTGAGGTTAAGGGAGTGGCTTCAGCCACTACTACTTCCCGTTCAAGGGGATAGGAATTTCCATTCCGTCTCTTCCCAGAAGAAACACCCCTTCCCTCCCTTCTTCTAGATGATTTAAATCTGTCTGATTGTGAACAGCATCCCAATGGTAAACATTGATGACTTTTTATTTATTTATTTCATGAGTTAGCTAACGTAGCTGACAGATTGGCCAGTCTCTTTCTTGGCGTGCGAACGTATGACAGGAACGCTGCGCTGCTCCATCTCCCCAGTATCTTAATCGTAGAATCCTCAATGCCGGCTTTTGCTGCAGTAGTCGCTGCTCCTATTCTAAAGCTGTGTCCCGCGAAGTTCAGATATGGAAGTCCTGCTCTCTGGAGACCGTCTCTAACCCGCTCCGTAAACTTGGGTTTCGTCAGTGGACTCCCATCCTTGAACACGAAGAATGGTCCATCTCCATTGCCTCTAATCACCATGTACGCCATTACCCCAGCCACTGGGCATAAAGTGCCCCCTGTCTTTCCCAGGTAAATGTGCACTCCCGTACCCAGTTGGTCTGTCTTGGAGTATTTTATGTGCACTTGCACTACTTTCGGATCCGAAGTGCTGTCTGCCATCACATCGCCCCAGCTGAGGTGCTTTCTCGCCTCGTATGCTGACAGGGAAGGAATTGAAATCTCTCCAGCCCTACAGAAACCATAGAAGCATACTAATGCGACTGCCCACAACATGGTAGTATCTACGTCGTGATTTTGGGTGGACCACACCCCATGTAGCTTGTGTAATATTGCTGGAGTTATGGGCAGTCTTACATTTTTGGGTCCTCATGTTAAGTACGACCTCTGAATCCCCCGTTGCACCAGTTACAGGCGTGGTAGCGACGAGAAGGCCCGTGGTTCGGGCAGGCCCAGCGATATCTGTGTGTGCCGTATGCCTGCTAGATAGGTTTTAATGGTTTGGGGTGATAGCTTTTGAACGGCGAGGAAAAATGCAAAATAACACAACATGGTTTCAGATATTGGGAATGGTGACAGAATGTTATAGGTGGAGCAGAACATCCCAAGTTTCTTGATCTCAGACTGGTAGGTGCGACGTGTCGATGGAGCTACTCCCTGAGAACAGTAGAATTGAACTGTCTGGTCCAGGCTGGCGATGTCCAGTCCAGGCTGGTGTCCAGCAGCAGCTGCAGTAAACAAGATGGAATAGGTGATGGGTAAGGGTCTGCATTGGAATTAAGGTGGTGGTGCGACAACACAGCGGTAGTGCCTCTAGACCTGCTGCTTGAATGTCAATTTTTGCCAGTAAAGCCCCTGCCCCCAAGGCCATGGCGGCTGTGGCCACTTCATCTACTGTGATGTAGGATAATGTGCATTGGTCTTTGCTAATGGCATCGTTCACACTGCTACCTTCTGGGTGTGAAAGGTCAGTAATTAGGCGCCATTTATTGGGTTGGCGTTTTTTTGGTATCACCCCAATTCTGTTAATATGAACTGTTGGGGTGGTTTCTCCAGTGAATGGACCCAGCAGCCTACCAGCCTCCTTCTCTTTCTGAATATAGTCCTCTATAATCGTAGGGTTCATGTTCGCTGATGCCATGTTCTGCTTTGCTGACATGAACCCCCTTGTAGGATCCACGCCTATCCTGAGCCGGACCTTATGCCTTCTACCACATAGCCGGCTAGCTCCTTGTCTGGGTGTTTTTGCAGCAATTTTTCCCATGCTTGCCAGATTAGTGGGGTGACCGTAGGTGTCAGCCTTGCATCCGCTGTTTGTCCTCTGTGGATTCCTGCCAGCTTTTTGAGGTCTGCTGTATATACGTACTGCCCATCGTGGCCTATGTAGGACACACACATACATTCCCAGCTAACTTTGATTTATTATTATAAATATCATTAAAAAAAAATTTTTTTTTGTAACTCATAATGAGCGGTCACACCCCTGGGGGGTGGAGAACTAGTGACCCAACCCTCCTTGCCTCCCGTGCTGTCTAACTATCTACATATGTAACTATACCCGAACCTCCCTTGGTTTGAATTTTTACTCCCCTATACTACTCCTTCGCATCGCACTAAATACTACTTTAATTATATCCCAGTACCGTGATAACAAATTCCATCACTAATTATCGCATGACAAACAGATGATACCTCTACCCCCTAAATTGATGAGGGAGAAGGCATTACATGACATTGTTCTATTTCCTAGGTCTCCTGGCCGGGGAACTGGTTCGCGGCATCTTTGCCGGATGACGTTGACCACACTGTGATGCTGGGTGGTGTCCTCAACAATCCGTGCATGTATGTGCGAATCTGCAAGGTTGGAAGTGGCATCTATTTCCCTCCTTGTGATTGAAAAGATGGCACGGTTCAAGCGAGGACCTGGTGGCATCGAACCGGGCCCGTGGGGACTTCCCCTTTGTTGGCCAGCTACCCTGTTCTCCCCGGTCCGGAGCAAACTCACACTCGTGTGACCCATGATGCTCACTCGAGCAGTGCTTGCACCTGCTGATCACTCTGGCTCGGCCTGCAAATGATTCATTGTAGAGGTTAAAGTCAACTTGACCCCAGTCCAATGACTTGCGAAGTGCTGCCCTCCTCCGGTATGACAGGTCGTACGTGACCCAGCCGTCGCCAGCAAATGAATGGTGGGCATACACAATGGTCCTCTGGTATGCCATCAGATCTGGGGTCTTGAGGGGGAACTTTGAGGAGAGGACTGATACCAGTGTTGAGTAACACTCTACCCATGAAAGGATATCCACCACTGGCCCTCTGCGCTGCTTCCTGCTATGATGGCAACACATACCCTCGTCCGTCCCCGCGTTGAATCGCCGGTTGTCTGGGATCAACTCGGACATATCAATAAATTCTAAGTCTAGTATTCGCTTAATCAGTTTCTCCGGCAGTGAACATGGCGGTGAGAAGCTTCCCCCTACTGCCGTGCTCCCACTACTTGGGATCATTGCCGCCGTTGGTACTGCTGGCCCCGCCATGACGAGAGGTGCCGGGATAGGCCAGGTCGCCATACCTGTCCTTGTGTCTCCCTCTGCTGTTGAGAATATAGGGATTCCTGCCATAGCCGTTGATGCTGGCATTGCTCCCAGACCTGTAGAAAATTACATGTGTTGCCTGAACTAAACTCCACTGAGCAGATTATAGCCTGCTCCCTGGGCATGGCCCAACCCGCAAATCATACACCCTGGGCATGACCCGACCAGCAAATCTTACCCCTCGGCGTGGCCCAACCAGCAACTTATAGCATACTCACTGGGCATGGCCTAACCAGCGACTTATAGCGAACTCACTGGGCATGGCCCAACCAGCGACTTATAGCATACTCCCTGGGCGTGGCCCAACCAGCAAATTGCGGCCTACTCCCTGGACATGGCCCAATAGGTAGATTATAGCATACACACTGGGCGCAGCCCAACCATCAGATTTTGCCTACTCACTGGGCGTGGCCCAACCAGCACCTTATTGCCCCCCTCATTGGGCGTGGCTCAGCCAGCCTATTATTGCCTACTCACTGGGCATAGCCCAACCGGCAGATTGTAATAATTCTCCAATAGGCAAACAGATTATGGCCCTCTACCGTGGGCATGGACCGCCGAGCCATTCATAGCCCTGAACTTTTGCTTAGTGATAACTGCTATGACACTTACATTATTATTATTATTTTCACTATAATTATCCTCACCCTCTGTGCCCTTTGCCTTTGTTTAATTGTCTCCCCCTATGCACTTTTTATAGACTCCCAGCTTTCCCTGTCCCCCTAGTAAGGTTATGACACTCACTGAGGTTCCCATGGCTAGTCCCTCGGCCTATTCCATCTCTGTCGTGGCCGCCTATAGGGGCGGTGGAGCCCTCCGGTGCTCCGCCATCACTCGCCGTGGTGGCCGGTGGGGGAAGTCTCAACCTTGCAACTTCTTCGACTCTAGCGGCAATTAACCTTTCGATCCAGTCCCGGTCACCTGTCGACAACGAGGTAGGGACGCCTCCTTCACCATCCGCCATCTACTCCGCTGCCTCCGTTCCACGCAACTGCAGGCTCCACCAATGACCAGAATCTCGCTTCTCTCCTTAGCAATTGAGTCTAATGCTTGCTTTCTCCCTACTGTTTCTTTGCCTTAGTCCACGTGCTGCGTAACTGGGCACTTGCCATCGTAAAACCCTTCCTTTGCCGCTGCCGACCCTTTACCTGTTAGCCTCCATCCGTTAACCCATGTATTAACCTTCATATTACTTTTGGACATCATTAGAACATGTAGACACATTATTTTCATTTTCATTTCAGATCAGTTATTTAGTCATCACTATTCTGAATACTAACATAGCTATTGTTATAACTATAATTATATCTCAATGGTTGTGTTGTCTGTGATTTGTGATGTACAGAATGTGTTTTGAAATTGTATTAGCTATTGATTGCATGATAACTGTACCTAGTACATACTATTGTGTACTTGAAAGTCAAAACAAAACAAGATTGCATAATATGTGATGTGAGAAAGAAAAAATATCAAAATTTATCCACACATTATTATGCAAATTATTATGCAAATTATTATGCAAATTATTATGCAAATTATTATGCAAATAATAGTGATTTGTGCACAAATCACTATATTTGCATAATAATTTATGTATAACTTTCGATGTTTTTTTCATACAATACTCTGTCTTAAATATGATAAAAAGAAATACATATACCTATTCATTCTTTGTAACTGTATAAAAATCTTACGTATTCTTTAAACCATTCTGCTTGATTTTTATCCACTTTAACTTTATGTAATGCATCTGATGAATTTGTAGTTTGTAGCTTCATTTGCCTCTCTGATCTACGAACTAATCTTTCCACATTTTCTAATATTGTGCAGTTAGAAAAGAAATTCTGGATTTTTACAAAATAATCGATAGAAATTCTAAAGTCAACATTGCCATGCTGCTGGTCCACCTTCCACATGTCAATTCCTTCAGCAGTCCTTAATGTATGTATCTGACATTCTTTCAAGTTAAAGCTAACATATGAACATAAAGGGTAAATTTATATATATAGTATCAGCACATTTCACATGAGCTTACCACTTCACCAAAATCTCATTTTCATATGAAACGGTTCTGGTGTATTCAGCAAGCAATTCTTTAGTGTCTCTCATCACCCAAATCAGACTAACTAAATAACACCACAGAGGCGACATAAGAAGGTGTGACAAACCTGAAGTTTATAATTTGGTGTCCCTGGAGAAATTCACCCGATGTAGTTTGGCGAGCGAGCGAAACGCGAGCGAGACACACGTGGAAACACGTCATTTTTGTTTGGTGATCGACCCGGTTCCAAACTTCACTAAACGGAATCCTCTGAGTTAGCGATCATTACCCGTATCATCCTAGAAATTGAATTGTTTTTTACCGTTTTGAATTCCTTTGCATGTGCAGTTAATACTTCAAAACTTACCGGTAGTTGCTATTTATACGCCCTAGCAATTGTCCAATTGTCTAACCGCGGAGGTAAGTCTTGTAGCTAGTGGTACGTCCCCGGCTACTATACAGTAAGCGTGTTTTCTTAATAATAGGGTTGGGTTCAATCCTGTGCTGCAAATCCTTAGAAGTGCCTGCTGTAATTGTTTTTTTTTGTTTGTTTGTTTGTTGTTGTTGTTGTTTTGGCGAGTGGTTATATGGCATTATTGAAATCCCATTACCGTATGCTCGACCGTTTTTTTTAGAAGCTGTATAGTGTTGAAGTTAAATTAATCAAGCGGTAGTCTGCGTGGCCGGCATATGCGGCGGGGCATCTTCTGAACATGAAAGCTTCGCTCAAACAAAACAGGTTCTTGACTTACTGGGCTAATTGCTCTGGGCCCAGTGCTCACCCAAGTTTTAGATTCAGTAATCTAACCTTTCCCAGATTTGGCTATTACAGAGTATTCAGCAGGGTTATACCCTGCAGCAGTGGAGGGCTTAATGATTCACTAGACAAGTCAAGCAGCATATCACTGTATCCCCATTGTAATACTCCTGTCATCAGTGGCATTCCAAGTAGTTCAGAATCAGCAAGGAACAGTTACAACATCTGTGCTCCATAGCTGCCATATCCTGTTTATGGGCTGCCATAGCTGGAGTAATGACTATTTAGAGAATAAGAGACAAATACAAACTGCTTGAGGAACCCCACTCAGCCATTCATGACTCACAGGTGCTGGCTAAAATGTAAGTCCTTTTTTTTTAATTCTTATTTTGATTCCACACTTCTGCCTCTAGGGTAAAAAATATAGGCACCTATAAATCCATGTGCTAAATTAGAGCCCCCTCTTAACTGGTTGTTGAATTTAACATGATCAGTACGGCATATTAAAAAAAAACAACCCATGTAGTGGTTATTATGTGCAATGAACCTAAGAAAATTACAATACCTTAAAATTGAATGATATCGGCAAGAAGTCGAAATGTCGAAATGTCCGGTTAAGTTATAATTAAAACAATATTGGCTGTTAGAAAGAGGAAAAAAATGCTATTATTAGCTAGCTATAACTAATTACCTCATGAAAATGTAAGGTAGCACTCCAAAAAAAGCATGTATATGGAACACCATAGGTCATTTTTATCTAGTTACATAGCTAACAACTAGTCAGATCTCTAGAAACCAGGTAACAATACAATATAAATTTGTGATAAGTGTATGTTGTTCATACTTTGTGTTGTAAAATAAGTGCTTGAAGACTGAGTTGAAGGTAGCAAAATAAGTTGCAAAAAATAAGACATATTGAGATATAAGGCTTAGGTATTTGGTAGCAAAATAGGGTGTATTTTTGATAGCAAAATTAAAGTCAGTAGCAAAATATTACAAGGCATGTTTTAGTAAAATAAGGGTTAGTCATTTTGTAGCAAAATAGGGTTACTTGGCAATAAGGCTTATTGTGTACCATACTAGTGATGTGCTTGAGCACAAATGGCGAGCGAGCCTAAAGACTATACTATTTTTATATGAATGATTTTGACTTCTAACACTGAAGCTACTGAAAATAAGGTCCAGTTTTTTTAATTTCGCATACACGGTAAGGGATTTCAGTGCCATAGTAACAACTCTCTGCAACTGCTTGACAACAACAAAACAATACACGTTATTTAAAGGTTTTCTGTGTGATATTCTTTAGCTAAGTAGTGGTTGTAACACACAATGCCTTGACACAACTGGACATGCACCTACACAGACTTACCTTCGCAGTAGTCTAGTGGACAATGTATTTTCAAGTAAATACAGTTGCGCACGGCTTATAACCATGACAAAGAGCGCATTGACTTACCACCGCCACTAACTCGAATAGAAATGGAAGTCCCTTTAGTTTTCAAGTTTTAACTGCACCCGCAAAAGAATTCAAAAGGGTAAACAATTCAATTCTAGGGTGATAAGGGTACTGATCGATAAACCAGAGGATTCTGTTTAGTGCAATTTGGGACGGGGTCGACCACATAACTAACACAAAAACGCGAGGGTCAAAGTACAAAAATGCCTTACGTCGTACGTCCATACATAATATATACTAGTGATGTGCTTGAGCACAAATGGCGAGCGAGCCTAAAGTCTAACACTGAAGCTACTGGAAATAAGGTCCAGTTTTTTAATTTAGCATACAGGGTAAAGGGATTTCATTGCCATAGTAACAACTCTCTGCAATACTAAAAGATACTTATATCCCATTAAACTCTTATAAGACTTCAATTCTTCCTTTGTGTATGGACTAGGAGTATTGATTAGATAATTGTATATATCAGGATACTCAATACTTGGCATATTAGATAAGCTCATAGATTCTACTACATCAAAAGTATAAGGATCACTCACTCGTTCTCCTAAAATATCAAGCTTCTCCAAATATCTAGTTTTCACCTTTTCCTCCATAGCTTCATAGTAGGAAGAGTAAACTCTGTCAGTGTTCAGAGACATGGCTTGCGGTGATGACCGTTACCAACCAGTGGTATTTTCTTGCCACTCAGTGTAGCGACACGCAAAGTGCATGCGCGTCTATTGACGCACCTAGCATTCAAATTTGATTTTCAGTCAGACTAGCTTACTCACCACTTGCGCTGTAGCATATCACTAGTTACATTTGTCAGAGTGATATGGCTAGATATTTCTCTCTCAGGGTTTATTTTCACTCAGCCTCTGGTCTTTATGTATCATGTTTCACCCAATTTTCCCTTTGTCTCTATATTTTGTGTCACACTGTATTTTTATGTCACATCTGCGTCTGGACACTTGCATTCAGGAGTAATCTTATGCTGCTGTTTGTAAGAAATGGCTATGCTGAACTAACTATAAGGCCATGTTTCTTTTCCAGCTTGTTTTAGAAGTCTCTCATTAGTCCTGAGAACCTCATCATCCTCAGGAGTGTCATTTGACGATTCAGTGTTACTTGCAACTGGTTCATAGAGGTATGGCTCCAATTCCCCACCAGAGTTCATGCTTTCTTGAATAACATCAGTAGCAGAATATGATAGGCTAAAGACACAATAGGTATCTGAGCTACTGGCTTCACTATCGTGGACTCACTCTTTCATTAAAATCTTCTGATTATATTTTATTTACGTGAATGCTTATCAACATAATTTTGCTAAAATTTTGCATTCTGAACATATACAACCATGTGTTATTTGGTTAATAAGCATATCACTGTTAAAATTTTATTGTACAAGAAAATGGTATTTCATTTAAGTAGAGGATTTTTACTTAGGTCTTCAGTAAGCCATAGAATTGGGTACGAATTATCTATTACATTCATTAGCCAGATTGTTTGACATAATAATATGTTTCTGTTTATTAAAGAGCTGATTTTCTATAGTTACCTGTGATTCTGGAAGTAGGAATTTATGGATTCCCCCATCAGGTAGCTCTATGGTGAATGCAGCTGCTCTACTACTTTGTGATAAAATTTGGTATGCATGAAATAATATAAAGAAAATAAAAGGTTTGGAGTATTGGGTGTCCCACACTTTGGCTTTTGGTGAACTTTAGGTGCGCATTAAAGTAATTATTGTAATCAAATGTGTTGAAAATGGAAGCAATTTTGTATAAAGAATATATAATTGGACATTATGGGTAGTATCTTAAAATTATTATCAGGTTAATTAGCATGCACATGAATGTCAGGTGCTGAGAAATGTCTGAACATGCTGTCGTGCATGGACTAGCCAGCATTATTGAAGCAAATGAGTGTAAATGCATTCTGAACAGTGTAAATGAATATTTATTCAAAGTAGCTTTAAAGTGGCTGTTTTGAGATAGTAGTAAATGCAAGATCTAAGTCATAGCTGTGTCTAAAGAGTGGCCAGTCCTGAGCCAAAAGCAACTGTTTAAATTTATATAACTGGCAATATAATAAGTATGAGATAAATATTAAAAAATAAGTTGTATCACACACACTCACCAGGCAGTGCAGTATGTACAATCTATCTGCACTTGTAGCAGCCAGTATCCTGTTGTTGTTGTTTTGCACTTACAAAGCATGAATTTGGTGACAGACATTAAAAATTTCATGCTATGTAGTCCAGTTAGCTCAAGTATTTATTCTGTGCTGTTTAATAAGAACCTTTATTTGTAGCATTGCCTTACATCATTCTTATATTTCTTCAAGCCTGATCAAATGCTGGTATTGTCAAACATAAGTATAAAAAATCTCTCACCGTATATTGATACTACAAGACTGTATGCACATTAGTTTACTTTGTTAATTCTTGCAAGCAGTACAACTACAAGGCATTTCCCTCCCCTGCAATAATATCCAACTAGGCTAAACACAGTATCATAGCCTGTCAGGGAATCACAGAGAAAAATAGAACATATTCACAATCATTTCTTTCATTTTTTTGTGTATTGCTACAACATGAACACAATTCATGAAGAAAATGCCTCATTTTAAATAATTAGCAATGTAATTACATCTTAATAACATCAACAAAGATGGCACAATATTCACCTTTTATGCAAACAGTATGTAAGTTATTTCCTCCATATCTACCAAATTTCATTATTATTATCATAAATTGTTGAGCTATACTGCTCCAGCCTATAACCGGAAGTTGTAATTGGGATATAGAGCTACATTATTTTTATAGACCACATTGACAAATGGAGTGCTAAGGTTCTAACAAGTAAATTTTTGCTCTGAGAAGTTTATACCCACTTTATAATTCACAAATAATCAGTTGTATCACCTAATAACTGCATTTAGTCAATATATATTTCAAGAATGAGGAATTTATGGTGAAATGCTTTCAGTTTCAACTACTAAATTAATATTCACTTTGTTGATCACTGCATGTATCTCTACTTACCATATGGCCGAAGAATCATCTGTCCATAAGAGTGCCAGTCTCCAGAGCAGCCACCACGATACCAAGACTCCTGAAGTGAATTATGCAATAATTTATGTTGTAATATGTTTAGTGTGTACTGACTTGAAGAACTTGACTATGTTTTGAGTTTCTACTTCAGATTCTCCATAAGGGCCTTGATATCTGTCAGAGCATGGATTAGGGGAGCTTGATTCTCCCTGAGAAAACCAGTTGAGCACTAAAACAGTGTGTGTTTATGTGTGTATGTTTGTGTGTGCTAGTACTATCTCATGACAACTACAGCAGTGTGTGTGTATGTGTGTGTGTGTATGTGCATGTGTATATGTGTGTGTGTGTGTATGTGTGTGTGTGTGTGTGTGTGTGCGTGCCACCATGTGTGGGAGATTAGAGTTTCCAGGAGCTTCTTGTCCTTCTGGCTAAGGAAGGCTAGAATAAGTTCCCCAGAATAGAGTTCTAGGCAGATCGCTGCCACCAGGAGTTAAGTTTCCCTGAGCCAGAGAGAGGTTAATTCTTGGTTCAGTTAGTGTCATAGGTTAGTATGAGATACAGCAAAAACTCCCAGAATGATACTTAGCCAGCCAATATATAGAAAACCAGCTATCACAAATGAATAAGGGTCATGAGAAAAAGAAACATAAATAAACTAGTCAATTAAATAATTACATAATTGATGAATGTAAAGTAAGTATTGATATAATTGATAAATAGAAGAGTAGATAATTAAATAATTACTGAGGAAGGACATGGGAAGTACATCAGAGTCAATATACTGGTGGAAACTTAAACAGTTAATTAATATTGGTGTCCATTACACCACAATTATAACTATGTGGAAAGCAGTACAAAAGGTAGAATAAATTGTAGCATGACTATGAATGCTAATCCTGTGTCCCTGTTTAATAGAGATTTGTGCAGTTTTTGACATGCAAATCCCTTTGATAATCATCCCATATCTTCTTTCACTGTCAAGTACCATTATCTTATTCCACCCCTATCCCTCAAATTATTTAATTGCTTTCTCTGGAATGACTTCTTTCAAGTGCAGAAATTGTGTCCTATGCTAGGTAACTTTTATGGTACAGGAACATAGTTCAAACTAAACTTCAGGATTTTCTCTTGCGGTCTGGTAATTCTCTCCTGAAACACATTAACCATCCAGCTGTCTAAACCTTCTGGATGTAAAGAAGGATTTTCTTCTTATTATTTCTGGATAACGTTTCATTTAACTTCTTTTTTGTTGTTGTTTGGTATATTCAAAGTTTTTCAGCCAATTTCTTTTAACTTGCCCATCATAATATAGCTTCTTTTGCATTTCATCGCAAATGTGTTGTATGTAGTGCTGCTATTAAGCCTTATTTGCTAAAATCAAATGCCACAGCTCGAGCCTAGCAGCAGATTCACAGTATTTTAGTCTAAGTATTGTATGTATTCATAATACATTTGGAGCGGTGACATCCTGCCAGGGCTGTCCTCACTCAACAAGAGAGCTGTGGGGTTGTAAAGCCCACAGACGTCCTGGACTTCGTAAGAGACTGAACAATCTAAGGCCATATACTTAGCCCCAATGACAGTCACAAATAAAGAGTTAATTAGTTAAATTATTGTAATGAAGATTCAGGGGTTTCCAGAAATGAAAATGAACAGTAACTCAATGAAAGGTAACTGAGATAGAACAACAAATCTCACAAACCGCACACACAACAGTATGGAGACATAATATGAATGACTCACACGGACTGAAGAGGGTTCAACGTACACAATGAAGAAAGTTCAATGTGAACGGCGAAGACAGTTCGTACACGATGAAGACAGTTCATACAAGACTAAGACAGTTCACGTACATGACGAGAACCAGAGAAGACGAGGTGCTGGCAACCACAACATGAGCAAGTTAACAACAACTAAAACTAAACGGGTGAGCAACAAAAAGAATAAGCAAACTAGTGGTGTGCTTGAGTACAAATGGCGAGCGAGCCATAAACTACACTATTGCTAAAACGATTGATTCTAACTACTAACACTCAAGCTACTAAAATAAAGTCAAGTTTTAAAATTATGTATATATGGTAAAGGGGGTTTCAATGCCATAGTAACCGCTCCCAGCAACTGTTTGAATTGAAAAAGAAGCAAGAAAATCAAGTCACGTTATTTAAACATTTTCTTTGTGTAGTTAGTTGTAACGCACAATACTTTCACCCAACTGAACATTCCTATGCAAGACTCACCTTCGATGTTAGTCTAGTGTAGTCTCGCAAGCCAGACCCCCCTCCCATGACCATACAGAGAAGCACGCGCGAAGAGCTGGAAAAGGGAAGAAGGAGGGTCTGGTGAAATTGCTTAGACTGTTTTGTGTCAACTAATGCCATGAAAATCGTGGCGGACATGCGCAGTAATACGTCATCACTTGCTCCAAGTATTTTATGGTGCAACTTTTTTTTATTTTTGGGCTGATTTTTAAGAAACACGAAGCAGTCAGCTAGCTCTGTGTGGGAGTGGTCACTAATAACTAGAAAATGCTCGTGTAGCATTGGTTGGGCGAGCGAGGTTCTGGGGAAATGTTGACACTTTCAATTGCATTGGGGTCGTTTAATTTGAATTTGCATTGGTTTTCTTCCTGCAAGTTGCCAAATCTGAATTCACATCTCATTATTAGTAGTAGAATATGTAATGACATGTAAAGGGGGAAATGATGATTGGTAAAGGGTAAAGAATGGTGCTCCTCATGATAAAGTAACAATTGGTAAAGGGTAAAGAATGGTACTCCTTCTGAAATGCGCGCGCGTTTAAACGACGACGTACGACGCATTTAAAGGACGACGTATTCAGGATTTCCATAGACTACATCTTAGAGTTGCTCGCTCGCTTCGCTCGCTCGCCAATTAGCACACAATGTTATTCATGTCACCATACTTACCATACTTACCATACTAACAAACTTTGTACTCATAACTTATTTTTCATTTCTATGTCACCTGGATGTGCGATGTTATCAACACGAAATTATATCTCGAATAGTATTAAGTATAAGTTGACAATATAACACCCCACGACAGGTAATAACTTAACACCCCCTATTGGCGCGTCGTAATCACGTGAGGAAATGATTTCTTGCTGCTTGAGATGGTTTGGTTTAGAGTAATGGAGTGCTGGGTGGAGTTTCACATTGAAATATATACCAGTGAATGTCTCTGGCCTGTTTACTCTTATAAAGACTGTGTTTACTTCTACCATTTTTATTGCTTGAGCTATATAATTGATGCCTGATTTGAATAGCTAATAAGTTATTCTTTTGGTCTGAGATGAATTTTGTAATAGCATAGTTGCCAACCTTCCCGGTTTTAACGGCTGTTTTTTTAGCATTTCCCTGTTCCCGCCCGGTTGAAGGACTTTTCCCGGTTTTTGTCTAGACGACACTGTTACCTAATCTTACCTCAGCACTCTGATTGGTTGATAAAAATACTCGAGGCACACTCATTGGTGGATTAAAATAGAATGTCCACTGCACTCAGCTAGCTTGAGCCTCAGGCACACTCATTGGTGGATAAAAATAGAACATCCACTGCACTCAGCTAGCTCAACAAGCCTCGAGCACACTCATGGGTTAATTAAAATACAACATACATGAGAGCTACCTGCAAGGCAATTCATCATGATTAATCATATTCATTGAAATTTAATGATATTCATGGCGGATGTGGTTGGTGTGTAGTCTTTTCCCATGTTTTTTTCCTGAAAGTTGGCAACTAGGTAATAGCTTAGCTAGTGTATAGTAGCATAGAGGGTTCACCCTTTTGGTGCTTCATTTATTATGCACTGAACATGGCCTAATACCTAAATGCAGTGGGGAATAGGATTTCATAGGCAAACTCAGACATGTATGTCCATAATGGCAGTAGCTAGGGACAAAACACTTTATTGAATGTAGTACATAACTGTGAGCCAGGAGCCAATGATTGGATATTCCTTGTACCAATTCAACTGAAAAGTTCCTCTTCTTAGCTGATGATGTAGCTAATGTAGGCTTACCTATAGGCTGAAAAATTTCACTATCAGTACTGCGACATATAGAGCTCACATTGATGACTATAGATTACAAGAACACTTTGAGCTTATGTTATCACAGGACTTACTGTCTCATATCAGTTTCGTCAGCAGAATCAGGTGACCTAGTAGGTACCTCTGGTTCTACCCTTCTTGCTTGGGTTGGCTATCTCTCCAGTAGACACAGGTCTGTAGCCAAAGGTTCGCATTGGGGGATTCGAATTTTAAGACGCAAAAAGTCACACCTACTTTTGTTTTCTCATTAATTCTTCTACAATACTAAAAATTAAAAGATAAGTGCACTAAAGCTTATAATTTGTTATTCTACTTCAAAACTATAATTCATTAAACAATGTTGATATTCGAGAGAAAAGCGGTACATATTATTCTCATGTAACCAGGCTTCTATCCACTACGGTGAGCTGTATATAAACAGTGCAACATTAATATGCCATATTCGTACTACAAGTTATTAAATAGTACGGCGTGTAAACTGTCTGTTCAAAATGCATTGGAAAAATTGCTAGAACTAAGTGAAACAGCACGGAACAAAGTGAAATGTCACGGTAGCTGTAAGAGTAGCCTTGGAAATGTACAGTTGTAGTAGGCCAGTTTTTTTTTAATCATTTGCTGTGTAGCTACACTAGATAGTGCACTTACTATCTGTATATTTGAGGTTTAACTTTCTCAGACACTTAAGAAGGCTCGAAGACTCCCTTTCTAATCTGTTGAAAAAAATCTGTTGCTTGTGCTATTAATATCGAATCCCACGCTTACCGGTGCTATTATTCTTACAAAAGTGCATATTACGTTACACTTTATAAAGAATGTAACGTAGCAAGCTTTACTCATGCTGATATGAGAGTGAAATTTTGTATCCATGGAGCTGAATATTTATTAGGTCACTTAGACCTAGAAACAGCAGAGAATTCAAGCGCAGGTTCAGCACGACTGAACAGACAATGATATTCCAGAAGTTATATGTGGGGTGTGGCTATAATATTTACTTCCAGTCACTCTAAAGGGGGGTTTGACCAAACCCCATGAACCCCACGGGTATGGGACAATAAATATGCAAGCTGTCTTTAGCCATGATTTAGGACTCCCAAGCAGCTGCAAATTTGATGGTCTGTGTGGGGGTCATTCACTTACGGGCATGTAGTTAAATTGATAAGTATAGCCTATAGGTATATATTCTCTAAAAGGTGTAGTATTCCATAGCAAAAAAAGTGTGTGTGTGTGTGTGTATGTGAGGGGAAAGGCTCAGCCTTCCTAAAAAAAAGAGGGAGCTAGAGCCCCCCTGCCCTCCACCCCGCAGAGTGTCTCTCCCCTTGATGCATTAAAGTAAACAGGATATGGCTTAAGGCAATATTTTCCCATATCACCTGTTTCAGAGTTATCACATTAGGTTATTATATCTCCCATGTTACACAAGTGCATTTGCACAAGAAACTCATTACTATGGTATTCAAGCATAAGCAGTACACAATAAATTTATTATTCATTGGATACCCTGGTCTAATTGGCCTTATTTACGCTCAGCACTTATGCCTGAGGCACTCATGTAAATAGACAAGAGACTCATGATATTCTCCTGTATCAATTGAATATATATATATTATATATATGTATATATAATATATATATTATATATTCATCACACATAGTCTCACAGTACTTGTTTTTTCCCAACCCAACTTCTTTAATGCCACAAGTGTTTATATCTTATGATCCTGTTCCACCCCATTTTCCCTTCATCTATATATTTTGTGTCACACTCCATTTTAATGACTTCTGTGCATTCTTGAATTATGTTTGAATTGAATTGATGTCAGTACTATTGAACCAAAGCTATTAGCTAAGGGGTTTATAGAGGTTTGACTCTCAGGGAAGTGGTACAATTGATGTGCTTTCGGCCCACAGAACTCTGGTGGTAGCAACATAGTCTCTCTTGCACAACTGCAGGGTATACTGTACACTATGGATGACTCTGTGGTAATAGGTATAGTATCTTGGACTTTAGTAAGATGTGATCTTAGTGTCTTACCAACTTAAATGCTGTTTTGATGTCAAAGTTTCTACACTCTCTCTGAATGCTCTCACTCAATCCTGCTATGTATGGAATAGTAAGAATCAAACCTTTCTTTTGCACAGTATCTGTGTGATCTTTAAAAGGTAACTCTTTAGAGCTTGCCCTAATGATTGCATTGTCATAACCATTACTTTAGAGTACTTTGTGTATGTGTTTCTCTTCTTCCTTCAAGTTTTCACTACCCTCCTAGCTCTCTGATACAAGCATCTCACTATTCCTCTCTTCACATGATTAAGATGATGAGATTTAAAGTGAAGGTATCTATCTGTGTGTGTAAGTTTTCTGTACACAGTGGATGTAAGCATACCATCACTTTCTCTCTTTAATAAGCAATCCAAAAAGGTATGGCTGTTAAAAAGAGGAAAATTTCCTATTATTATAACAAATAAATTTAAAACAAGCCCCCTGGACTCCCTCAGTTATAGCCACGCACCAAATTATGCACACCATTGACTGACATTTGGTCTCAGCCTTTGGAAACCACTGCACGACAATGTGTTTAACACTGTATTCTCTCCCCTTGGTATGTATTGGCAATACACACCCCAGCATGCCCAAAAGATAAATAGGCTCCTCATGAGGTGCATGGCCTGTTTCAAGTTACTCCTCCTGGAGTTGATAATAGTGACTACTGTGTGGACATCCCACTCCACTGACTGTCCCACACAACCTTTGTGACTAGAGAGTGGTTCTCTGTCAACTTAATACCAAGTGGAGGCAACAAAGTAGGTTTAACAAACTGTGATACTGACTGACCTCTGGACATGTGCTCAGCCCTACCTTGCACATGCCCAGTGAACAAGTGTGCATGACATATCCTACAACTAAAATAAGTGACTGTGTAAGTGTCATGACTGTGTTCAGGCTATGTGACTGTGATTACAGAAATCACTAATGTTAAACTTGTGCTGATAACACTAACTATGTGTATGACACTTGTAGTGAATCACTGTGAACTGCCACATCATTACGTCATTATCACATTGTTATTGTCATTAGGTTGGCTAACTTTATAATTTCCGTAATACCTCATGTACAGTGCGTTAATAAGAATACTGACTGACTAAAAACTCAACAGTGTTTCGGGTGAGTCGTGGTAGCTGAGTAAGGGTAGCCTGTTAATTGTAGTTTTGCCTCCAGAACACGATAATGGTGACCTCGATGACCATTTCGCAGAGCTGTGGCCGAGGAAGACGCTCCTTCGCACCCTTCCGCTTCACCGCTGGTCGCCGCTTCAACTGTCAACATCAAGCTTCCTCCATTTTGGCCCACGGACCCCGCCGTTTTGTTCGCTCAAGTGGAAGCTACCACCTTCGCCACCAAACGACTCACCGCCCAAAAAGTATAAGTTCGACCATGTAGCATCCGTCTCACCGGAAGTTGCCGTGGAGATACGGGATCTTGTGCTTCGCCCCCCAGAAAGCAATTCGTACCACGGTCTTGAAGGACACTCATCAAGCATACAGCAGCATTGGAACAGTGATGTCTTCAGCAACTCTTTCATAGGGAAGAGCTAGGAGATAGAAAGCCCACACAGCTTTTGCGCCATACGCAGCAGCTTCTTGGTGACAGAGCTGGCTTGAATGACACCTTCCTCAAAGAGCTGTTTTTACAACGACTGCCCAACAGTGTTAGGATGGTCTTGGCTGCTTCTCCTGGTGACACTCCACTTGAAAACTTGGATGAGCTTGCTGATCGTGTTGTCGAAGTGGCTGGTTGCTCAATATCCAGTGTCAGCCAACCTGTTGCACAACCTACACCTCCCAACCTACCTGATCAAGTTTCCACAGTGACTCCAGAACTACCTTGTCAACCTACAGCGACAGATTTAGACCGCATCCTGTCACAGCTATCTAAACTTCAGACTACAGTGAAATCTCTCACTCACGCTAGTAGTGTGTCACCACGATGTCGACGGAAGCAATCTCCAAGTGCTGTTTCATTCCCTGATCGATTTTGTTGTTATCATCGGAAGTTTGGCAATGAAGCTAGGAAGTGCAACCCACCGTGCAATTACCCAAACGAGTATACCAGGCACTAGTGATGCCCGAATCTCCCTGGCCAATCCTCTCTCAAATGTCGTATTTTGCACATGCATGATCCTACCAATCATCTCACATTCCTCATAGACACAGGAGCAGCAATTAGTGTGATTCCTCCATCTGCCTCCGACGGGAAACTCTTCGTCAACTCAACTTTACCTTCAAGCTGCCAATTGTTCACCCACAGCCACGTTTGGCAGGAAATCACTCACCCTTTACCTTGGCCTCCGTCGTTCTCTACCCTGGATCTTCGTCATTGCAGAGATAGACAAGCCACTCCTTGGTGCTGATTTCCTTCACCATTTTCATCTGTCAGTTGACCTCAACAAGAGAACACTGGTAGATAACACCACCAAGCTCACTATTGCTGGCATCTTGATTACTTCAATATCACAGCAACCCACCATACCACCTCTTCCTGACCCTCCGAATGAATTCACTGCACTTTTGGCGCAATATCCTCAATTAACTCAACCTCACAACTTCAGTGAGCAGCCAGCCAAGCACAACATCACCCATGCCATTGTTACGACTGGTCAACCTGTAACTATGAAGGCTAGGCATACCTCACCAGAACGCTTGTGCTCTGCTAAGAAGGAATTTCAGCACATGGAATCATTCAACCTTCCAAGAGCCCATGGTCTTTCCCTTTACACATGGTTCCAAAGAAATTCGGTGACTGGAGACCATGCGGAGACTATCGTCGTCTGAACCAAGTGACAACACCAGATAAATACCCCATCCCACATCTGCATGACTTTTCGCCCTCTTTTCAAGGCAACACAGTTTTCTCCAAGCTGGACCTGGTTAGAGCTTACCATCATATTCCCATCGCAGAAGATGACATTCCCAAGATGGCTGTAACTATGCCATTTGGACTGTTTGAGTTCACCAGGATGCCATTTGGGCTCAGAAATGCTGCCCAAACGTTCCAACGCTTCATTGATGAAGTACTTCGTGGATTAGACTTTTGCTATGACTATTAAGACGATCTCCTCATTGCCAGTAGTGACTCAGCAACCCACATGTCACATCTGCGCCTGGACACTTGCACTCAGGAGTAATCTTATGCTGCTGTTTGTAAGAAATGGCTATGCTGAACTAACTATAAGGCCATGTTTCCTTTCCAGCTTGTTTTAGAAGTCTCTCATTATTCCTGAGAACCTCATCATCCTCAGGAATGTCATTTGAGGATTCAGTGTGACTTACAACTGGTTCATAGAGGTATGGCTCCAATTCCACCAGAATTCATGCTTTCTTGAATAACATCAGTAGCAGAATAGGATAGGCTAAATACACAAGAGGTATCTGAGCTACTGGCTTCACTATCGTGGACTCACTAGTGCTAGTGCTGGCCATATCAGATCATGAATTACTTAGAAATTGTATGGTTTCTTTCTATAGTAAGACTACTACTGACCAGCACACAAACCACACCCTATTCAGGAAATAAGATTTCAGGAAGCAGGAAGCAAATTAATAGGGCAAACTTTAAGTACAAATATTGAAGAAATTAAAGACAGGAAAAATCTCAAAATTTTTATGTGACTTTTGGACACCATAATTTACACTTTTACACAATTTACACTTTCAGCAAGAAAAACACAATACTGTGGTGTAATCCTTCCAGTTAGAGTAAATAATTATAAAAATTGTTCATGTGAGAAATCACTATGTTGTTAGTGCCCCAAAACTATGGGGGGCTCCAGCTCCCGGAGGCCTTCTTCATATGCCACTGTTTAGTCACTTGGTACCTAAACACGTTGAGTTTTTCTGTGGGCCGTTGAGTTACCTTTTCCCAGTCTCCCTATGACATAGTGGACATTTCTACTTAGTGAGCTGCATTCTCTATAAAGTTTTGGTACTGCAAGGTAATAGCTTGTTTCTTTGGCTTTGAACCATGGAAAAGAAGATTTTCCACTAAGAAGTATGTATCACCAATTGGCCCTGAAGATATAGTAGTAAATTAAAATGAATGCAGTGGAGGGGCTGGACTGCTCCAAAATACTAGAGTTTAAAATGGTGGATGTAGACCATTCCCGATGTACATGTGTGTGTATCAACATGTACCCTGGCACATTTAATAAGCTAAAATATTAAACATATATGCTTTGGACTAATGAAATATTTATTTTGATAGAGGGTTTTCATTGAGCTGCTTGACCAACCAGAGAATTGGAGAAATCCACTCCTTTCCAGTAGGAATTATCTAATACATTTATTAGACAAGGAGTCACATTTGTTCAACTTTGCACAGTATTATAACATGTGACCGACCAACAGATTTACCTGAGATGGTGGAAGCAAAAAGTGATATTTTCCAAGAATTGGACCAGGTAACTCAACTATAAATGAAGCTGTCCTGTAAGTGTTGTTAACATTTCCTTCTGATGAGTAAAACCAATCTAGAGCACTCCCAGGTATTTGTCCTAAAATAGAGGCCCTGTGTGAATAATATTGATTCTTAGATTTCCTTAAAATAATTTTGGTCATCAAATCAGCCAGGTTTTTTAGTCTCGGTTCATCTGGACTGTCCGCTTTTGTCCATCCTACATTTCAAAATACATTTCAAAACAGAAAAGGATATGTAGTTCCTTAAATGTGTATTGTCTAAATCCAGTGCTATGCTCCCCATTATAAATTAAATTTGATTGGTAGCAATGTTTGTAAAACATGTTAGATTTTTTTAAACAATAAAGTAGAAGTATTTTCATATAGCTACTATACCTTGATAAGATGAAATGTATTTTTCAAGGATTGTTTTGTAATGAAAATTTACTTGCTACACATGAATGTTTATAAAGATAACCTTCCTTAAATTTCATTCTCAGCACATATAGCTATGTCATGAATGCAGGAAATTGTTTGTATGGGGGGAACACTAAATGTTATGCAGTAAATCTGGTTATTTTCAAGGCACTTTATCACAGGAATATTTTGTATTATGGATACATAGGGGCCCTTTTAATTTCAATATCAGTTTGTTTATGCACTAATCAACTACAATAGTGGTAGTCATTTAATTCTGTCCTTGAGGCTCAGCAAATAATTGTATAGCACTATTGCATTATTTTAGTTTATATGGGGAAAACTAAAAAGCCCAAAAAATTACTTAACATAAAAGTAATGTATTTTTCTTGTCATTAAATGAATGCATTAAGTTTGTTTTTTTAAAGTTTTCAGTCTTTTGTTGGTGACCATGCAAGAGCTTGGCGCTATTAAAAAAATTGCACCTGTTTCATTGAAGTTCTGAGAAAATTCTTCAATAAATTTTTACAGATTCTCTGTGACAGCTAAAACCATTTATCGCCTTTTTCCAATTATTAAACTTATTTAACACAAATAGTTCTCCATTATTTTTATCCAGGAGACAACCCTTAGCTGAACTGTACTTTGCAGGTTGTGGTGCAAGTACCACCCAAGGATATGTTCTATACAATTTCAGTACAGAACTGGTGAGTTTGACTATTTGTAACACATTATTAACTCATCTCTTACTAGTAGTAAAGATTCTGTTTATCTCCAACATTTCAGGATCGAGCAAATTTTAGACACATAGCTACTCTACTGTAATACTATATCGTTGCTATTTGGATCTATATTATACAGAATGTTGTAGCATATCCTGCTCATCATTTGTATGAGTAATAGCACTGGTCACCGTGCTATTTTGGATTAATAGCATGAGTAATGCGAATAAAATAACACAAGGCGAAGATTATAGTGATATTTCAATTATCTTGTACTATTAATCCCAAATAGTACGGTTAGTCAATGTGTTTGGGTTTCACACAAACAAACGCAAACATATTAGCTAGTTAATTATTCATGCAGTTAAATTATTATTTCTAACACATCACAAATTATTATTGTTATTATTATTATTTCTGAGTCACTGACACTCACAAACATTTATTTTTTGGGCTCTAATACATGCACACTGGTGTGCGTTAATTAAAGACATTGTAGTCAGTCACATGTTATGAAACTCTTATCAATAAAAGAGTATACATCCAAGTGGTCCTTCGAGAGAATCAAACAAATCCATAACAAGCCACCACACTTGTTCACAATGCATATCTAGCTATGGACTCACTGTAAAAATGCACTACTTTTCTAGTGCTACATGGCAAGTAAAGTTGGATAACTTTAGCCTTCTTCTGTTTAATAAAGCATGAGAACTAACCCCTGACAAAGGACTACTGAGGTACCTTAAGGTAAGAACATTTTGATTTTATCTTGAAATATTAGTAAATCCTTGAGATGGAGCTGCTATCTTACTCACCATGTGTGCTGAAGTGTACCACTAGTGATTTAATTAATACCTAACGAAAGTGACCCATTCAAATTTGTTATGTAAGTTATTTCCTTAATACGTACTGAAATTCTTCCTTCTATCATAAATTATTGATAAATGCTCCACCATAATATTGAGGGTGTAAATTGGGATGTGTGGCTATATTTTAGATTGGCAAATATGATTTCTAGAAATAAAATTTTGCTGTGAAGACTTCATGACATTATAGTTCACAAAGCTTAGTAGTTGCAGCACATAATAAGATTACTGAAATTAATCAACTTTATACATACTTCAAGAGCAAGGAATTTGAGGTGAAATTATTTCAGTTTCGACTGACTAAATTAATATTCACTTGCACACTTTATTTCTACTTACCATAAGGCCAAAAAATGAACTGTCCATTAGAATGCCAGTCCACAGCAACCACCACATTCCCAAGACTCCTGAAGTAAGTTAAGTAATAATTTATGCTATTAGTCTATTTAGTATATACCAACTTATAGAACTTGACTATATTTTGAGTTTCTTCTTCAGATTCTTCATAAGGGCCATAGTACTCCTCAGAACATTGATTAGGGGAGGTACGTATCTCTTTTCTTGTATCCTGAGTAAATATTTGACACTACAAAGTATGTTTATGTTTTTGTGTGTGTATCTCATAAGAATTGGCCATAAATATAATTTTATTTTTCTAAACTAGATTCTCAAAGCCCTTATGAAACTAAATGTTAACTAAGAATTCTGAATATTAGACTAAATTTAAGTTCTCCTTGTAATCAATTCTTGTTTTCATTCTTATTTAACCAAGCTATAATATTGTGTGATTAATAATCCTACCGTACCAGATCAAATAGCAAGTGGTGATTTAAGGCTTTTTTAAAGATAATTTTGTTTTCGTGCTGAACATTTGGCTAATTGTGATGTGTTAAAAATAAATAGAAAAAATAACTACTTAAAATCACCACCTAAGTTATTCGGTTTGGGAAAGTTAAGCTTAATTGTTAATGTATTATGAGGTTCCTTTATACTTTCTTACTAGTTATGTACTTCAGCACAAGTGGCGAGTGAGCTGGCCTAGCTGAATCAAACAGAAGGTTACATTAAGAAACTTCAATTTTAGCTACATACATGTCTAAAATAATTTCTATTATTTTTTTTGTTTTTATCATGCACGTAACAATTTAACTTATAACTATAGAAAACTATAACTATAGAAAATACTTGTTATTTTTTGGCCATGCTATCATAATCAATTGTTGGTAACACACCCAATTGTCATGCTATACGTGTGTGAGCAAATAATTTCTCACTTTTCAGTAAGCACTAATAAAAAATAATGAATTTTCTTCTAACCTGTTATATACCTTTTGTTTTTCTTTACCACTCATCTTAAAGTTTACTTAAAAATTTTTAGCTTGTGCCGTCTAAATTTTTTTTTTTCATACCATAGCCCAATTGTCCTCATTGGTAAAGAATAAAAAAAAAAGATAATGAAATATATGCTTCCCGCAGTTTGCTTCATAGTCTCAGTGGTTTACTGGTTGGAGTTCCCTGTTGAAACTACCTGGTCGGTGGTGTCATTTTGCACATTTTCTTAATTATTAAGACAGCATTTACGTCTACTATTTCATTGCAAGAACTTCAATAAGCTACATATCGACATACTGTACTATACCTAATAAATTATTCTTTACGTCTTTGATAGTTAGCTAGCTATTTTATAGTAATGTTGAGGGTTCACACCAAGTGATTCATTTTACCTGAAGTAGCTTTTAGTTCCTTACTTCAGGATGGCAAAATATATTTTAGTTCTAGACACATAGCTAATAGAGCAGTTTGGTCCATTCAGGATTTACACTCACCAAAGGCCAAAGTCTCTTGGTAGTGTTAATCCCGCCAACCTCCACCTCATGGTGTAACCTATACATATTATCTACATACACCCAATTATCAATTTTTCATCCCTAGTACTAATACTATCATGCTCACTTGCACATTATTATTTTTTTTACTAATAACTGCTTGTTTTACACTGAGTAGCTATATCTTAAAAAATACATTGAGAAGTAGGGCTTAAGTAAAATGTCTTACCCCGATATTTCCCCATCGAATGCCGAAGTTCCTATTCAAATCAACTCCAATACATTTTTCCGGTTTGTCATCTGGAATATTCAAATATGGACTGCGGTTCGCTCGGTTTTTCCTCCACATACGATCCTGAGTCCAAGTAAACTATCACCAAAAATGTAATATTTTCTAAGAAAAACTATTCACAGAACTTACCACATATCCGTCAGGGTTCACAATTGGAACTACTACAAATCTCACTCTATTTAGAATATTTCTTACCTGAAGTACACCATATAATACAGCGACTTTATGTTTAATGTTTCATCAAATGTGTTCCTTACCCGAGTCTCATTTTTGTTCTCCACCAGATAATTTATGATATACATGCACTGCGTTCCTGAAATCCACTCTCCTATAGATTAATTAAACAAATGCATTTACTCACAGTTTAAGTGTTTCTCTCTATTCTTACTAGCATGGATAAGACACTGGAAATACACTGTGTTTGGTTTATCTTTGGAAGATGTCACTACAACAGCTGGCATGTCTCTTCCCTGATGACTTTGTCCTATGGACTCAATGAAGGTGACTTCCTCTGGGTTATCCTCACTCAGTTTCTTCCACCACTGCACAATTTCTGCATATGGATGCTGGGAAAAAGTGAATATGCATTAACAAATTACTCTTGATCAGTAACTTAACAGTAATAGCTGTACCCTATATTCTATTATTGGAAAATTTGTGAATTTATCAAACGTAAATTATAAGGAAGCATCAAGTTTGCTGTATGTGAGGTAGTTCCACTAATGTTTGAATTAAGCTAATTGAAGGTTTTACTATACAAGTTGTAAAATAGCACAAGAAGTACATAATGTAATTTTCCACCTTCATCTTTTAATTAGAGGAAAGAATATTTTCGCTATTTTCGCAGTTCAAATAATACATGTTATAACTTAGTCTGGTGTACCCAGACTCTTTCCCTAACCACTATGCAGAGAAAGGGTCTGGGGACAATCATGCACAACCACCGAGTATTTTGCGCAGGTGCAGCAATCACCAACATTGTGATAGTTCAGGAACGCGGGCTCCATTATGTACACTTGTGGTGAGATGCCCACTCATTTCGTTGAGGGCTGCCTAGGAGACAACAAAATATGTTAACTAACCACATCCCAAAATCTTGGTTCTAGAACAGCCAATGTGCATGATTGTTCTCAGATCCTTCTCTGCATAGCGGTTAGGTAAAGGGTCTGGCTATGCCAGACTAGTTATAACTATAGTTGTGCCTTCTTTCTGATCTGGAGGGGTCTGTAAGAAAAGTGTAGCATGATTATCAATATTACCACCTATAAATTACAACTTGCCAGTATAGATACTTTTCTCGTCACCTTTTAGACCATGTATACAATGCACACATTACTTTAGTATTACTTTTGGACATCATTAGAACATGTAGACACGTTATTTTCATTTTCATTTCAGATCAGTTATTTAGTCATCACTATTCTGAATACTAAAGTAGCTATTTTTATAACTATAATTATATCTCAATGGTTGTGTTGTCTGTGATTTGTGATGTACAGAATGCGTTTTGAAATTGTATTAGCTATTGATTGCATGATAACTGTGCCCTAGTACATACTATTGTGTACTTAACAAGATTGCATAATATGTGATGTGAGAAAGAAAAAATATCAACATTTCTACGCAAATTATTATGCAAATTATAATGCAAATTATGCAAATTATTATGCAAATTATTATGCAAATTATTATGCAAATTATTATGCAATTTATTATGCAAATTATTGTGCAAATTATTGTGCAAATTATTACGCAAATTATTATGCAAATTATTATGCAAATTATTATGCAAATTATTATGCAAATTATAGTGATTTGTGCACAAATCACTAGCTATATTTGCATAATAATTTATGTATAACTTTCGATGTGTTTTTCATACAATACTCTGTCTTAAATATGATAAAAAGAAATACATATACCTATTACTTCATTCTTTGTAACTGTATAAAAATCTTACGTATTCTTTAAACCATTCTGCTTGATTTTTATCCACTTTAACTTTATGTAATGCATCTGATGAATTTGTAGTTTGTAGCTTCATTTGCCTCTCTGATCTACGAACTAATCTTTCCACATTTTCTAATATTGTGCAGCTAGAAAAGAAATTCTGGATTTTTACAAAATAATCTATAGAAATTCTAAAGTCAACATTGCCATGCTGGTCCACCTTCCACATGTCAATTCCTTCAGCAGTCCTTAATGTATGTATCTGACATTCTTTCAAGTTAAAGCTAACATATGAACATAAAGGGTAAATTTATATATATAGTATCAGCACATTTCACATGAGCTTACCACTTCACCAAAATCTCATTTTCATATGAAACGGTTCTGGTGTATTCAGCAAGCAATTCTTTAGTGTCTCTCATCACCCAAATCAGACTAACTAAATAACACCACAGAGGCGACATAAGAAGGTGTGACAAACCTGAAGTTTATAATTTGGTATCCCTGGAGAAATTCACCCGATGTAGTTTGGCGAGCGAGCGAAACGCGAGCGAGACACACGTGGAAACACGTCATTTTTTGGTTTGGTGATCGACCCGGTCCCAAACTTCACTAAACGGAATCCTCTGAGTTAGCGATCATTACCCGTATCATCCTAGAAATTGAATTGTTTTTTACCGTTTTGAATTCCTTTGCATGTGCAGTTAATACTTCAAAACGTACCGGTAGTTGCTATTTATACGCCCTAGCAATTGTCCAATTGTCTAACCACGGAGGTAAGTCTTGTAGCTAGTGGTACGTCCCGGCTACTATACAGTAAGCGTGTTTTCTTAATAATAGGGTTAGGTTCAAACCTGTGCTGCAAATCCTTAGAAGTGCCTGCTGTAATTGTTTTTTGTTTTTGTTTTTTGTTGTTGTTGTTTTGGCGAGTGGTTACTATGGCATTATTGAAATCCCATTACCGTATATACGTAACTTAAAACTCGACCGTTTTTTTTAGAAGCTGTAGTGTTGAAATTAAATTAATCAAGCGGTAGTCTGCGTGGCGCGGAATATGTGGCGCGGCATCTTCTGAACATGAAAGCTTCGCTCAAACAAAACAGGTTCTTGACTTACTGGGCTAATTGCTCTGGGCCCAGTGCTCACCCAAGTTGTAGTATCAGTAATCTAACCTTTCCCAGATTTGGCTAGCAGGGTACCCTGTAGCAGTGGAGGGCTTAATGATACAAGTCAGCAGCATATCACTGTATCCCCATTGTAATACTCCTGTCATTCCAAATTCAGAATCAGCAAGGAACAGTTACAACATCTGCGCTCCATAGCTATACCATATCCTTTTTATGGGCTGCCATAGCTGATAGCTATGCTGATGAGTAATGACTATAATAAGAGACAAATACAAACTGTTTGAGGAACCCCACTCAGCCATTCATGACTCACAGGTGCTGGCTAAAATGTAAGTCCTTTTTTTTATTATCTTATTTTGATTCCACACTTCTGCCTCTAGGGTAAAAAAATATAGGCCCCTATAAATCCATGTGCTAAATTAGAGCCCCCTCTTAACTGGTTGTTGAATTTAACATGATCAGTACGGCATATTTATTGGCGAGCGAGCGTAGCGAGCTAGACACTTACAGGGGTAAAAATGAAAAAATCGGGGATGTTTATTTGTATATAACTAGTGGTGTGCTTAGCACAAATGGCGAGCGAGCCTTAAACTACACTATTGTTATTCAAACTACTAAAATAAAGTCGAGTTGTTAAATTACGCATATACGGAAAGGGGATTCAATGCCATAGTAACCACTCCCCTCAACTGTTTGAATTGAAAAAGAAGCAACAAAATCAAGTCACGTTATTTAAAATTTTCTCTGTGATATTCTTAATAGTAGTTGTAACGCACAATACTTTCACACAACTGAACATACCTACGCAAGACTTACCTTCGTGATTCGTCTAGTCATAGATATACGTATATCTATGGTCTAGTGGACAATGAATTGTCAAGTAAATGCTGTTGAGTAGGGCTTATAACTATGACAAATAGCGGTCACGTTTTACTTTAGGTCCTACATTGAGCGCATCGCGTCGGGTCACCTTACGATCTCATCGAGACGCTCGCGCGCTCAGCCCCTCAGAAAGTGCGTCTAACAAACTATGCTTAAATTCAGCAGGCAACAATTGTCTGGTTAAAGGGAATTGGAGCAGCATTAAAGAATAGTGCTAACTGTAATAAGTGTGGCAGTGTATGCAACTTTGTCATCAAGAAGGGGTTTTATTGCTGGAGATGCCCCAAGTCTGGATGCCAATCTGTAATTTCCATGAGAGATGGGAGTTTTTTTTCTGGTAGCCATTTGAAGCTGAATGAGATAGTGGAATTTTTTACTGGTGGGCTTGTGAAGCTTCAGTATTCAATAAATTTTGTGGATCCAACCACTGGGGCACACACTCAAACTATTGAAGGAACTTGGTCACAGGTGAAATTCATGATGCGAAAAAGAGGTGTCATGAACCCAAGTGATGACTTGTTTGACACATACTTACCTGAAAATTTGTGGAGAAGAAAGTTTAAATATGATGATCCTTCTTTAAAAATGTATGAGCATGTAAAGGAACAATACCCACTTTAATCAACCAATTTTGGTTCTATATAACCCTTATATCTTACTTAATATCGTTGAAATTCCACTAATTACACTTTGACGCCATCAATCTTATAGCTGAACCCGATCAATTGTAAGGTGACGCGACGCGATGCGCTCACAAGGTGACGCGACGCGATGCGCTCAATGTAGGACCTAGGACCTAAAGTAAAACGTGACCCAAAATAGCGCATTAACTTACCACCGCCACTAACTCGAATAGAAATGGAGCTCCCATAAGATTTTGAGTTTTAACTACACCCGCAATACAATTCAAAGCCGTAAACAATTCAATTTCTAAGGTGATACGGGTAATGGTCGCTAAACCAGAGGATTCTGTTTAGTGAAGTTTGGGACGGGGTCGAACGCCGAGCGAACACAAAAATACGGAGGGTCAAAGTACAAAATGACATACATACGTCCAAACATATATATAAATAAATAAATAAACTAGTGGTGTGCTTGAGCACAAATGGCGAGCGAGCCTAAAGACTATACTAATTTTATTGAATTCTAACACTGAAGCTACTGAAAATAAGGTCCAGTTTTTAAATTTAGCATACAGGGTAAAGGGATTTCAGTGCCATAGTAACAACTCTCTGCAACTGCTTGAATTGAAGGAAAAAACAACAACAAAACAATACGCGTTATTTAAAAGTTTTCTTTGTGATATTCTTTAGCTAAGTAGTGGTTGTAACACACAATGCTTTGACACAGCTGGACATGCACCTACACAGACTTCCTTGGCAGTAGTCTAGTGGACAATGTATTTTCAGGTAAATACTGTGCGCACGGCTTATAACTATGACAAAGAGCGCATTGACTTACCACCGCCACTAACTCGAATAGAAATGGAAGTCCCTTAAGTTGTCAAGTATTAACTGCACCCGCAAAAGAATTCAAAACGGTAAACAATTCAATTTCTAGGGTGATACGGGTACTGATCGATAAACCAGAGGATTCTGTTTAGTGCAATTTGGGACGGGGTCGAACAAATAACTAACACAAAAACGCGAGGGTCAAAGTACAAAATGACATACATACGTCCAAACATATTATTGGCGAGCGAGCGTAGCGAGCGAGACACTTACAGGGGTAACACAATCGAAAATCGGGGATGTTAGTTTATTTATTTATTTATTTATTTATTTGTATAATGTATGGACGTACGTAAGGCATTTTTGTACTTTGACCCTCGCGTTTTTGTGTTAGTTCGGTTGCCGACCCCGTCCCAAATTGCACTAAACAGAATCCTCTGGTTTATCGATCAGTACCCGTATCACCCTAGAAATTGAATTGTTTACCTTTTGAATTCTTTTGCGGGTGCAGTTAAAACTTGAAAACTTAAGGGACTTCCATTTCTATTCGAGTTAGTGGCGGTGGTAAGTCAATGCGCTCTTTGTCATGGTTATAAGCCGTGCGCAACAGTATTTATTTGAAAATATATTGTCCACTAGACTACTGCGAAGGTAAGTCTGTGTAGGTGCATGTCCAGTTGTGTCAAAGCATTGTGTGTTACAACCACTACTTAGCTAAAGAATATCACAAAGAAAACTTTTAAATAACGTGTATTGTTTTGTTGTTGTTGTTTTTTCCTTCAATTCAAGCAGTTGCAGAGTGTTAGTTGTTACTATGGCACTGAAATCCCTTTACCCTGTATGCTAAATAAACAAACTGGACCTTATTTTCAGTAGCTTTAGTGTTAGAAGTCAAAATCATTCATATAAAAATATTATAGTCTTTAGGCTCGCTCGCCATTTGTGCTCAAGCACATCACTAGTATACAAATAAATAAACATCCCCGATTTTTTCATTTTTACCCCTGTAAGTGTCTCGCTCGCTACGCTCGCTCGCCAATTATGGACGTACGTAAGGCATTTTTGTACTTTGACCTCGCGTTTTTGTGTTAGTTCGGTTGTCGACCCCGTCCCAAATTACACTAAACAAAATCCTCTGGTTTATCGATCAGTACCCGTATCACCCTAGAAATTGAATTGTTTACCCTTTTGAATTCTTTTGCGGGTGCAGTTAAAACTTGACAACTTAAGGGACTTCCATTTCTATTCGAGTTAGTGGCGGTGGTAAGTCAATGCGCTCTTTGTCATGGTTATAAGCCGTGCGCACAGTATTTACCTGAAAATACATTGTCCACTAGACTACTGCGAAGTTAAGTCTGTGTAGGTGCATGTCCAGCTGTGTCAAAGCATTGTGTGTTACAACCACTACTTAGCTAAAGAATATCACAAAGAAAACTTTTAAATAACGTGTATTGTTTTGTTGTTGTTGTTTTTTGCTTCAATTCAAGCAGTTGCAGAGAGTTGTTACTATGGCACTGAAATCCCTTTACCCAGTATGCTAAATTTAAAAACTGGACCTTATTTTCAGTAGCTTCAGTGTTAGAAGTCAAAATCAATAGTATAGTCTTTTTCTCCAAAAAACACAGCTTTTTAGGCTTGACCCCAGTTTATTCTGAAACTACAGCACTAAGCAAGCCTTACTTTATACTTCAGCTCCGAATTGTGAGAAAACTCCTGCGAAAACGCTTACTTTTCAAGAAACAAAAAGTTTATTCGATCGGTTACTATGACATTGAAGACCCTCTTCCAGACTTAATTTCAAAACTTCGCCGTTTTATGGGGGGATACAGAGTGCCGGTTGTTGGTTGTCAAGAGTCATTGATAGGCAGAATGCCGTAGTATTAATGCTAAGGAAGCTACTATACTCCAGGGATGCTGAGGTAAGTACGTAATTCCATATTTGTTAGCTAAATATGAAATAACTCTGGCCTTTCTGCTTTGTAGCTAAGAACTTGTTGTCAATAGTGACTGGTAAATTCAAGTAGTCAGAATGGCTCAAATTTGGTACTACAAAAGTTACCACTGCTCAAGAAAATGAGGTAAGAAAGTAATTTTGTATTTGTGTGCTAAAATTGATGGTCTTTTGTTTTTGTAGGTGAGAGCTTGTTGTCAAGAATTCACGGTAATTCAGATAGTCAAAGTAACTTCAATTTGATACTACAGAAGTTATCAATACTCAATAATGAGGTAAGTAGTAATTCCATATTTGTTTGCTAAATATGAAAAATTAACTCTGGCCTTACTTTTTTGTCGCTAAAAGCTTGTCAGTGACTGGTATATTAAATAGTCAGAATGGCTCAAATTTGGTACTACAAAAGTTACCACTATTCACGAAAATGAGGTAAGAAAGTACTTTTGTATTTGTGTGCTAAAATTGATTGTCTTTTGTTGTTGCAGCTGAGAGCTTGTTGTCAAGAATTCAAGGTAATTCAGATAGTCAAAGTAATTTCAATTTGATACCACAGAAGTTATCAATACTCAGGAAATCGAGGTAAGTAGTAATTCCATATTAGTTGGCTTAAATTACAAATAATAACACTGATTTTTTGTTTATTGTTGCTGAGAGTTTGTTCAAGAGTTACTGGTAATTGAGATTATCAGAATGGCAGATGTTTAATACTACAAAAGTTACCATTAATCAGGTAAGAGAGTGATTTTGTAATTGTTTACTGAAATAAAAGGTCACCCCTGCTATTATAGTTTTTGCATGAACTAAGCTAAAACATAGTAACAATACTTAGTTTTATGTTACCTAACTAGCTATCAGGCTCGCTCGCCATTTGTGCTCAAGCACACCACTAGTTTTTATATATGTTTGGACGTATGTATGTCATTTTGTACTTTGTGTCTGCCCCTCGGCCCCGCAGCACCTCAGGATCGAGCTAGTGGGAGCAGTAAGTTGCTGCCACCAGAGTGTCTCCAAGATTCGCGTCGCCGTAGCTTGCGTTCTTGATCACGTACGGTAATTCACTGAGTTAGTTTAATCGGACACTGAACTGAATTACAAAAATCAAGGCTTAAATACAACTGACAGGCCACGCCCTGATGCTTACGCAAAAACTGAGGACGTGGCACTTCTGACGTGATACACAACTCAATAACGACAAGGCAACAATAACATGTGATTAATTAACACAAATAAACAACAATCAACAACTTGTAACAAATTACCAAATAAGGTGAAACACATACTGGTAGTTCTTCTGCACACACACACATGCATATATGAGTTCTGTTTCTCTTTGAATGTGGGCGGACCTCACTGTCTGCCCACATCTCCCCCCACCTTCAAAGCTGTCTCCTCCTCTCGATCCTCGCTTCCTCCATAACACCGACTCAGATTGTCTGCAACAATATTCAATTTCCCAGCACGATACTCCATGTCAAAATCGTAATCACATAGCTTCAGTGACCAGTTGTAAATGCGTTTGTTTTCTTGCCTCCCAGATCTCAATGACAACAGTCCTATCCTGCTGGCCTACAGAATTAGCGAGTGAACAATACCATGTTGGTACAGTGCAAATGATTAAAAAGAAAAAGAAAAAAAAGCTGGCCTACTGAGTGTTAGCATAAATAACCTCACCACGTACGGACCCTCCCACGAGTCCGACAGCTTACAACTCATCCCTGGTATTCGATACATCACTCTCTCACCCTTCGCAAACTCCCTCAACTTGGTCCCTCTGTTTAGATACTTCATTCGTGCCTCTCTTCCTTTAGCTATCCCCAATGCAGCGCTGTCCCTAACTAACTCCAACGTCTCAGCCATCTTACTTACCCACTCACAAACACTCAAGTTACTTTCCTCCGCCTCAAACAACCCATGATACAACGCGTCTAAGGGTGTCCGTACCCGGAACCCATAGACAAGGTCAAACGGGCTATATCCCGAGTCGGCATGGGGCATTTGCCTAAGCACAAACAACGCGAAGTTGATCTGCCCCACCCAGTCTAACCCTTCATCCATTCCCTTGCCTAGTATCGCCTTAAGTGTTCCATGGAGTCTCTCAACACACCCATTACTCTCGAGGTGGTAAGGGGACGTTCTTGTCTTTTCAATACCTAGCCACTCACTGAACTGCTTCATTAGCTTGCCACAAAATTGGCTCCCTTGGTCGGATAATATCCTCTCAGGGATGGAAGTCCTTGAGAAGATTGCCCACAAACCTTCCACTACACTCTTAGCAGTTATATTCTTCAAGGGCACAGCTTCTGGCCAACGTGTGGCCAAACACACATATGTCAATAGGAAACGGTTCCCTCCTTTACCCTTTGGCAGTGGCCCGACCAAATCGATAGCCACACTCTCGAATGGTTCGGCCAAGATTGGCCTCTCCACTGCTGGCGCCCTCCCTTACTTTTCCTCTGGCACACTTCACAACTACCACAGTACTCAATCAGGTCTCTGGCCATACCTGGCCATACAAAGAATCTTCCCACAATCTTGCACACTTTATCTGCCCCCAGGTGTCCATTCCTACCATGACCCAGATTCATTACTCTGTCGCGGTAACCCTTAGGTAACACCAACACCTCCCGAAACTCTTCCCAACTGACGTACATGGACCTTACTAACACCCCTCCTTCCACATGAAATTTCTCTCACCTCGATCACCTAATTCCCTCCATTCCTTGATACTTTCATCCTCTTTCACAGCATCCCTGAACTCATCCCAATCCTTTCCCTCAGACACTGGACCTATCTTTTTGACAACTCTCACCAGTTGCTCAACCTCTTCACTGGCAACATCCAGCGAATCTAAGGAAGTAGCTACGCCCTCCTCAGTCTCATCCACACCTACCTCTACCTCATTTACACTCTCACCAATCACATTCTCACTCTCAACATTCTCAGTCACAGTTTCACTGGCTTTCGCCCGGGGCATGTCTGGGTCAGGAATTTCCTTCACGACCTCCACCCCTTGACCCGCCCCCACCTTACTCTCAACTTCAGGCCTGTTTAAGGGTTGGGCCGGCTACTCGCACTACTAGGCGTGTCACTTGACACACTTTCAGTTCCCTCAGGTTCCACTACACTCCATGCACACACATTCCTAGCGTCTACATCATCCCCTTCTTCTTCCCTCTCTTTTGTAGCCATGCTCCTTGTCATTACCTTCATCTCAGCTCTCTCCTCTGACATATACTCCTCAATTGCATTGACAAAAGCCTCGTATTCACATCTGTCTGTAACTGAAAAGGGGACAATGCATGCAGCTCCCTGATGGCTATCATCATCCACAATAGCTCGCACTCTCTTATAGAAGCCACCCGCAACAAAGTCAGCCATAAAGCTCTCGCACTTCTGTTCTTTGCCCACAGAACCCTTCACAATCACCTCCCCACACATCTGAGCATTCACTGGCACTAATTCTCTCGGCACTGAGCCTAACTCCGCTCCTGAGTCTATTAGGACTTCGGTGCGCACACCATTGACCAAACCCATTGCCACATTATGACAACTACCCATCACGCCTAACTTTGACATTTTACTAGGGTTTCCCTCGGTACTCCCACCTTCTTCTCCGTACACTCGGGGCTCCTATGTCCCACCTTAACAAGTCACTGGGCGAGGTGTGTAACCTCCCAGACCTGGCCTACTACCACTCTCACTCGGCTTTCGGCACTCACTTGACCTGTGGCCCGTCCCACCACAGTTAAAACACTTTACACTTCCACTGACATTTTTCTCACCTCCATACATTTCCTTACTATCACTGAAACTACTCCTATAACCACTCCCCCCATAACTACCACTTCCCTTCTGGAATGTACTCTCTCCTGCGCCCAAAGGCTTATAGAATCTTCCCGACAGCCAATCCCCAATTATCAATTTTCCTTAACTCAACAAAGTTTTTCCCACTCTGGGGTAGTACTCTCCTCAACAAGGCCATTGCAATGACCCGTATGCAATCATCCACACCCTGACACTCCCTGCACATTCCTCCTGCAATACGTTTTAACCACTCTGCTATCTCCCCCGCATTTTTCCCTTTGAAAAATTCACCTGTAACCTCGAAAAGCTGATTGCCATAGGTGATGGCTGTCTCTCCTGCAGCCTTCATTAGAATTCTCTTTACGTCCCCATACTCTGCCTTACTGTCCCTGGCTTCTGCCACTCTCAAACATAAACGTTCCGGCAACTTTGCATAAAGTCTCTCCCCCCACTCACTCTCCTTCACCTCACTCTCACGTAATATTCTCTCAAATTTATCTAGGTCTGCCCCCAGCTCACTTCCCTCCTTAAAACTACCTAACCCCTTTAGCTTCTCAGTTAACAGCTCACGTTTCTCACGAGCAAGGTCGTCCTCCCTCCTGAACGTCCATCGTCTGTCGTCCTCGTCCTGTCTCCTTGCTACCTCGGCTTCCCTTCTTAGCAGCAGCATCCTCTCTTCTCCTATCAGCCTCTTCTTCACGCAACTGACGGAACATTTCAACTAGTTCACCTCTCCTCGCCTCATCCACCTCCTTCCTCATGACTAACTCCTCTGTATCTCTCCGTCTCCTCATCTCTGCTTCCTCTGCCTCCCGCTGCCTTCTCCACGCCTTCTCCTCAGCATCCCGTTCGATCATGAATTGGAGAAAAGCATTCACGTCACCACCACTGTCCCCCTTCTTCGACATCTTCTTTGCCAGAATCTCTACAATTACCCTCTCGTTGGCTTCCTCTACCTGCTGTTCCTCAACACCTGCCCCTTCTACCTCTTCCTCAAGACAGATCCTCCCTGTAGTCCACCTCGGCCGGGCGCGTAGGGTAAGGCGATCGGATCAACTTCTCAGGTCTATGAGACGGCCTGTACGCTCCCTCAGCGGTCACCGCAGGTACTCTCCGTGTGGCTCCCCCCCGAGACCCCACACGACCAGGCTCCGACATAGACACGAGCAAACTCAGGCCAGATGGGAACCTGCACAAAAATTACACAAGATGACAATAAAAAAAAGTTCACACTCCAACTGTTACAATTAATTCACGCACAATAAAGCAGTTCACTAACAACACAAACTACAATTACACAGCACTACCAGTCTCTACAAAGGTTGGACGGCAAGATGTCTCTTCCGCCCTAGAACCGGCCTCTGCCGCAGCAAGGTCGATGCACAGCTGTGGAATCGTCTTCCGTAACGTGGGGATGTCTCCCTCAGCCTCCTCAGGACGTCTCCCAAGGGGAATGTCTCCCTTGGCTGTCTGGTCTGGGTTCGGTGGTCTGGCGGGAATGTCTTCCTTCAGGATCCCACCACTGCCACCACGTGTCGGCCCCTCGGCCCCGCAGCACCTCAGGATCGAGCTAGTGGGAGCAGTAAGTTGCTGCCACCAGAATGTCTCCAAGATTCGCATCGCCGTAGCTTGCGTTCTGGACCACATATGGTAATTCACTGAGTTAGTTTAATCGGACACTGAAGTGAATTACAAAAATCAAGGCTTAAATACAACTGACAGGCCACGCCCTGATGCTTACGCAAAAACTGAGGACGTGGCACTTCTGACGTGATACACAACTCAATAACGACAAGGCAACAATGACATGTGATTAATTAACACAAATAAACACAACAATCAACAACTTGTAACAATTGACCAAATAAGATGAAACACATACTGGTAGTTCTTCTGCATTACACATGCATATATGAGTTCTGTCTCTCTTTGAATGTGGGCGGACCTCACTGTCTGCCCACACCTCACTGTCTGCCCACACTTTGACCCTCCGTATTTTTGTGTTCGCTCGACGTTCGACCCCGTCCCAAACTTCACTAAACAGAATCCTCTGGTTTAGCGACCATTACCCGTATCACCTTAGAAATTGAATTGTTTACCGCTATGAATTGTTTTGTGGGTGCAGTTAAAATGAAAAAACTTATGGGACTCCATTTCTATTCGAGTTAGTGGCGGTGGTAAGTTAATACACTATTTGTCACAGTTATAAGCCCTACTCAACAGCATTTACTTGACAATTCATTGTCCACTAGACGAACCACGAAGGTAAGTCTTGCGTAGGTATGTTCAGTTGTGTGAAAGTATTGTGCGTTCAAGCACACCACTTGTATGTATATAATGTATGTATGGATTGTACGTATGCCCTTTAAACGCGTGCGGGGCAACCAATTTTCTTCAAAAAACACGGCTTTTTAGGATTGACCCCAGTTAATTCTGAAACTACAGCATTAAGCAAGCCTTACTTTATACTTGAGCTCCAAAGTGTGAGAAAATTCCTGCAAAAATGCTTGCTTTTCAAGAAACAAAAAGTTGATTCGACCGGTTACTATGGCGTTGAAGACCCTTTACCATATTTTAATTCAAAACTTCGCCTTTTTTCCGGCTAAGTGCAGCTTGTTAGTTGTCAAGAGCCACCTGTAGTCAGTACTAAGAGAGCTATCTATCACTACTTCTGAAAAGCGTATGTAAGCACATAATTAAAGTATTAATGCTAAGGAAGCTACTACTACTCCAGGGATGCTGAGGTAAGTACGTAATTCCATATTTGTTAGCTAAATATGCAAAAATAACTATGGCCTTTCTTTTTTATAGCTAATAGCTTGTTGTCAACAGAATGGCAGATGTTTGACACTACAAAAGTTACCATTAATCAGGTAAGAGAGTGATTTTGTATTTGTTTGCTGAAATAAAAGGTCATAACTGCTATTATAGTGTTTGCAATGAACTAAGCTAAAACATAGTAACAATACTTAATTTTATGTTACCTAACTATCAGGCTCGCTCGCCATTTGTGCTCAAGCACACCACTAGTTTATTTATTTGTATATATGTATGGACATATGTATGTCATTTTGTACTTTGACCCTCGCGTTTTTGTGTTAGTTATGTGGTCTACCCCGTCCCAAATTGCACTAAACAGAATCCTCCGGTTTATCGATCAGTACCCGTATCACCCTAGAAATTGAATTGTTTACCGTTTTGAATTCTTTTGCGGGTGCAGTTAAAACTTGAAAACTTAGAGACTTCCATTTCTATTCGAGTTAGTGGCGGTGGTAAGTCAATGCTCTCTTTGTCATGGTTATAAGCCGTGCGCAACAGTATTTACTTGAAAATACATTGTCCACTAGACTACCGCGAAGGTAAGTCTGTGTAGGTGCATGTCCAGTTGTGTCAAAGCATTGTGTGTTACAACCACTGCTTAGCTAAAGAATATCACAAAGAAAACTTTTAAATAACGTGTATTGTTTTGTTGTTGTTTTTTTCCTTCAATTCAAGCAATTGCAGAGAGTTGTTACTATGGCACTGAAATCCCTTTACCGTGTATGCGAAATTTAAAAACTGGACCTTATTTTCAGTAGCTTCAGTGTTAGAAGTCAAAATCATTCATATAAAAATAGTATAGTCTTTAGGCTCGCTCGCCATTTGTGCTCAAGCACATCACTAGTGAGTCCGCGATATATATAGGTCTAGGAATTGTTTTTGTTCTTGCGTGGGCGTGCGTGTGCACATTTTCTCCTACGCGCTTGCGCGGGCCGGGTAACCTCTTAGCAACATTTTGTTTTGTTTACCCGCCGTACGAAGTAGCGATGCCCAGTGAAACAAATTCTGCGAAAGAGAGACAAAACGTTAGAAACGCTCGGTCAAGAGCTTTGAGGGTGTTAAAAACTCCAGAAGAAAAATTAGTAAGGAGAGAGATAAGAAATGAAAAAGACAGGGCAAGGAGGAGGAGAGCTAAAACGAAACAGAAACAGGTAGCAAAGTTCTTTTTGAAAAGCCATTAAATGTTCCTAATTTATTTATTAGACTATTCCTGAGGACTACGGTACCAATCAACTTGATACAGCTGTAGACTCAACTACTCTTGAACGGAACATGCATCGCTCGCTTCGCTATTTTGTGCTATTAGAGCGCATCACTAGTTTAGAACGTAGTGACTGCTCCTAACCTCCGGACACTAAGCGCAATTGGAGGGAGACTAAGTGTCCCTTTCCTCAAGGCGAGGACACTAAGTTAATAGTGTCCCTCTTTGAAGGACTTAAGCAGTTTAAGTTCCTCTGTCACAATACAAAAACTATAGCAGTTTAAAGTTCCTCTGTCACAATACAAAAATTATAGTAGCTATGTTCTAATATTATGTTAGTTCCCGTTGCTATATTGTTACTATAACTTGGTAAGTGTGCACTATTTTTTGCCTTTAGCCATTTCTGCGAAAATGCTGATAAACAAAGTTGCTAGTGGCAATTGGGCATGCGTAAACGGGATCTAGCCTGAACTTTTTGTATATTTATTGTCTTTTTCTTCTTCCTTTTTTCTTTTACCAGTTGTATAGCTGATCTTTTACCTTTTTGTAACATCACTAGATCTAAAATAGTTAGAGCATATGCGCTTAGATACTGGTGGATTTAGTGCACTAAATCCAGTACCTAAGCGCTTATGCACTAACTATTACTTATTATGATGCATACTAAGGGGACCAATTTTAAAGCGATCAGCTTGCCATATACATGCGAGTGTCTTCGTCATTTTTTGCTTACAGTTATAGCTAGCTCATTACAGTACAGAATGAAGCACTCAGGAAAATCTATTGACCACATAAACTGCACTTCTATTGGAGTAAGTGTAAGTGACTCCATACATGGAGTAGTACTTTTTTTTTATCAACATAAAGGAAGGCTTTTATGGATTGTAAGCATTTGGACAGGAGGTTAATCAAAATGGAACTGTCAACTTCTAAATATTATAACTTGTTCTAACCAGTAATTGTTTTATATCATCTAAAGGCTCCTTTTCCACTTTTTAAAATGAATGTATAGTTTAGAATAAAAATATGATCAAGTTATTCACATTTTCTCACATTTCCATTAAAAAATAGCTTTTTTTTTAACCATAAAAAAATGATGTGCACCAAAAAAATTATTCATTCAATTTATAAACAAGGTATCATTGTGAAGTTCGAAGTGTTGGAATTGAAGTAGGATAAGTTTAGTTGTGTAGTAGTGGAGATGATTTTCTGGATGTTGATGCCTTAAGATTTTGGTGGGTGTGGTTTTCTGCCCATAATTTTAGCTCATTTTGAAGAGCATCAAATGGGCAATGATTTGAGCCTCCTTAGTGAAAAAAATATGCATGCATAAAAGTTATGATAAATATTACCGCCTTACAGCATTTCAGTAGTGAATGGTCCAGCCTCTGAAGAACTCTTTCATTTCAGAAAAGGATTCTGTCCTTATCATTGAACATTGGTAGGAGGAGGGACATCCAAGACCTTATTGAAAATGGTCAGAGGAGTAGCATGCAAGGAGGAATACAGTAGAAAATATGTATAAAATCCTTGACATGAGAGACTCTGGGACAAAGAAAAGAACGAGCTAGATAGCTGAAAAGGATATGATATATAAAGATTTGTTTGGTAAGCTAAGCACAGGCTTAAATGGTAAACTTTGTATGGAACTGTGACTACTTAACCAGCAAGCTCCTTCTACCCAAGAACCTTACAGGAACCTTGGGAAGGGATGAGGAGGGGAAAAATTAAAGAAAACCTTCAGCATTTCATGATCTGGAATAAAATCTGAGAATGAGACTGGCACTTGACAATGCCAGTAGTCACCATTAACACTAGTGCATGACCAAGCTTCTGTGAGTTTTACTTCATCAATTGCCAGTCTTCAACATTGGAAAAAGAGGTCTTAATTGATCATTTCCTGCTTTGTGTTTGATGAGGGGAATACTCACGCACAGTCAACCTCTAGCGAGTCAGGTTGTAAGGCTGGCCTCTCGGTTGATGTCTGAGACTTCCGCTCTCAGTAACAGACTGGGAACGTTTACTGGAAACAATTCCCCGCTCCGGACTTCTCGCTAATTAGCTAGGTATTAATTATACAGTCTAGCAGTGGCTTGATAATATTCAGATGTAAAACGGTTTGAATAACAACGAGAAGTGAGAAAGAGACCACGGGTAACAAAGGTGATACGTGAATGTGATAGTAATACGCATGTACATAAAACAAGAATTGAGCATGCTCGGTAAGTGTGAAATGATGCATAAGTAAAAGTGAATGATAATTAGTTAGCTAATAGAGTCCCGTTGAAATTAGCTTCTTTGGTCTTCAACATCCTCCCCCACAAAAGAAGAAGAAGACTGCTCATCAGAGGTTGGGGAAAATAACTTCACTATCTTTGAAAGGTCTCTATTGTAAACATGACCATTGCAGCGCAGATCTACGGCTCTGACATGTCCATCTTTATCAGGATAGGTTTTCACAATAATGGCAAGTGGCCATATACGAAGAGACGGAACATCTTCTTTTTTGAGTGTGTCATCCTTAATTATAACACAGTCTCCAACCTTGAGATTAGTAGTGGACTTTAACCACTTCTGTCTTGCTTGTAAAGTCTGAAGATAGACACGTCTCCATCGTTGCCAAACTAGTTGGGATAAACATTTGATCTTGTCCCATCGCTTTAAGAGTTGTGGACTGTCTCCCGCTGGAGGGCGTTGAGGAAAAGAAAGTAAAGATCTGCCAATGATAAAGTGTCCAGGAGTGAGAATATCTTCATCTCCAGGAGTAGCTGTTTCGTCTCGAATAAGCGGCCGACTATTTAATGTGGCTTCAACATGAGTAAGTATGGTAACAAATTCTTCATACGTAAGGAAATGTTCTGGTAGTATCTTGCGAAGTAAAGTCTTCATTGACTTAACTCCAGCTTCCCAAAGACCACCAAAATGAGGTGCTCGAGCTGGTGAAAAATGCCATTCAATTCTCTGAATGGTAGCCAAATGAGAAATTGCCTGCCTGAAATTGTTAGATTGTAATAGAGCATAACATTCAGTTAATTCTCGAGCTGCTCCCACCAAGTTTTTGCCATTGTCTGAATGTATAGATGATGGTAAACCACGACGGTCGGTGAATCTTGACAAGGCAGCAAGAAATGTTTCCGTTGTAAGATCCAGACATAATTCCAAATGAATAGCTCGAGTACGAAGACAAACGAATAAACAAATGTACGACTTAACCTTAACTGGACGACGGGTATGACCTTGACGAATGAGAAATGGACCAGCAAAGTCGAGTCCAACACGTTGAAATGGAAAAGGTGAGCTGTTGTCTACTCTGTCAGATGGAAGATGGCCCATGAGTTGATGTAGAGTCTTTGAATAACTGCGACGACATGTAACACATTGATATGATATTGATTTTATCAACCTTCTCAAACTTATGATATAAAAATCAGTAGAGAGAATAGCAATGAGAGTACCTGGACCTGCATGATGACAATCTTTGTGACGCTGATTAACTAGAAGACGAGTGAAGTTTGACTTTCCATGAAGAAGAATGGGGTGTTGAGATGAGTATGGCAAATTAGACTGCTGGAGTCGTCCACCCACACGCACAGTTTTTGTTTCATCCAAGAAAAGGTTCAGTGAGGCAAAACGTCTTGGTTGGCTCACTGATTCCTTCGACTTAAGTTGTGAGAAAATCTCAGGGAATGACTCCTGCTGAGCCAAGGAAATAAATAGAGAATGAGTTTGCTCAATCTCTGACAAGTGCAAAGTTTTACTTAGTTCTCTGTCACTAGCACATTTTCTAGCATTGGATAGAAACCGTCGAACCCAAGTATAAATTCTGACACAGTGATGGAGAGAGGAAAAATTCTTCCAAGGAAGGTCAGTTGTGGTTCCTGAGATCTGTACAGAATTTGCACTTGCAACTTTCTTTTCTTCGTAAGTTGACACAAATCTGGGTAGAGACAGGCCATTGTACAGGAGGAAGAGAGAGCCATTGAGGACCCTGCCACCACAAGGAGCAGTTAAGAATTTCTGCTGGCATCAATCCTCTGGAGATGTGGTCAGCTGGATTGTCTCTAGTAGAGACATGTCTCCACTGTAAAGAGGGAACTACAGACAAAATCTCACAGACACGTACAGTAACAAATTGTTTCCAAGGTTTATCAGGTTTACTTAACCAACCTAACACTACCATACTGTCTGTCCAGCAAAACAAGTGTTCAGTAGATATATTGAGGTCTCTTGCAGTGGACTTCAGTAGGCGAACACCTTCCCTTGCTCCAGATAGCTCAAGCTTTGGAATAGTTTGTTTTCGAACAGGAGTGACTCTTGCCTTGGAAGTTAACAGGGTGACAGATATTGATGTGTCCTCATGGATGCTTCTAAGATAGACTACCCCACCATATCCCTTCTCTGAAGCATCAGTAAAGAGATGTAATTGACGATCTATAATAGGAGATAGAGACAGAAAGAGAGGACGAGGAATAGCATGATCAGATAATAAATGTAAGTCACTAGACCACTTATTCCAAACTGTAAGATGTTCTTGAGGAATAGGATCATCCCAATTAAGTTTGAGCTTCCAAAGATGCTGAAGAAATGCATGGATTGTGAGAATAACTGGTCCAAACCATCCCATAATATCAAAGACTTTAGCTGCTGCAGAAGCCACAGAACGTTTGGTGGGTACCTCATCTACGGACAGAGTTGGTAGGGAAACATAAAATACATCACGAAAAGTATCCCAGTGAATTCCAAGACATTTTCCATGGAGAGATGAATCAGTTGGCAAAATCATGGTCTTCTCATTTTCTAGTAAGTCTTCAGGAATGCGACTTAGGAATGCTGGTGAATTACTGCGTATTTTCCTGAGAAGAAAACCTGCTTCCTGGCAGAGATCTGTGGATTGCTTCCAAAGTTCATAGGTAGAGTCAACAGAGTCTGAACCTGTCAACAAATCATCCACATAAAAACTGGATTTCACAATACCTGATGCCAGAGGATACTTTAGAGACATGTCATCAGCTGCTTTCTGGAGAACACTGGTGGCAATGAAAGGTGATGCTTTCACACCGAATGTTAGTCTGGTCATTCGACAGTCTTCAATCTGTCCATCCTCCCCCCTCAAAAGAAAACGATGATAGTCTCTTTCAGCTGGGGATAGATGAATGCACCTAAACATCTTGCTGATGTCCCCAGAAAAGACAACCTTATGGATCCTGAATTTATGAATGAGAGTGCTGAGGAGAGGGTAGAGAGTAGGTCCAGACAATAATGTGTCATTGAATGAAGATCCAGACATTGTTGAAGCAGAAGCATCAAAGACTGGTCTGTACTTGGTTGTGGTTGAGCTGATTTTTGTAACCATGTGAACTGGAAAGTAATAACACTCAGACACAGGTTTATCAAGGTCTTTATGGGGTACAAGTTCGGCATGGCCTAGTGATATATATTCTAACATAGCTTTGTGAAATTCCTCCAACAAACCTCTACTCTGAAGAGAACGCTCATTGGAATAGAAGCGTCTAAGAGCCATACTTCTTGACTCACCCAAAACTGGTGGGGACGACTTTCGAGGCAGAGATACCCGATAGGCACCATCAGGTAGACGTGAGCATGAAACCTTGAATTGATCAAGGGCTGACTGATCTTCAGGTGAGTGCTGTGTCTCATCCTCAGGGACTGAATTGATCCTCCAAAGTCTCTCTAACTGGATATCAAGAGATTCCTCAGAGCTATCAGATGTGGCAAGTGTGACATGAGAAGAAGAGCTTTCTTGGACTTCCTGCAAAGAGGGTCCAGATGCTGTCCAGCCATTCTTGGTCTTCAGATAGGTAGTGTTCAATTTGGCAACTACCACAGCAGAACCAGTGAGGCATTCCCATTCTCCAACTGTCTTCTGATCTCCCTTCATCCACTTATTTGTGTCTTCAGAAGATAGAAGAATGTCTACTTCAGCACCATCTGAACCTGTATGACAATCAGCATTGAAATTCAAATCAGACATAACCTTTCTATGGAGATCCAGGTCAACTCCTTGGTTAACCTTGGGGAGTTCATCAACAATGTGGCATTGGATAGTAACAGGTTCTTCTGATGGGTAATTAATTGACTGCAGCTGAACTTGGGTGATGTAAGTAGATTTGACTGTTCCACCAGCAACTCCTAAGATATCAAGATGCCTGGAAGAGAGTGGAGCACGTAGTAATTTAGCCATCTTCTTTGTGATGAGTGTAGCTTCGGACCCTGGATCCAGGAAAAGACGACCAAATCTTGAGGCATGTTCAGATCTGATATCTGCCATAGAAGTTGCTAGAACTCTGGAAGAAGAATCTTTAGTAATTACAGCATTATTCCTAGCAGCTTCAGTCACTGGAGCAGGAGATTCCTCATGGAGGAGACTGTGATGAAGACGTCCACAACTGCGACATCTGCCTGGATTACGACACTGAGTGGCCGAGTGGCCAGAAGAAAGACAATTAAAACACAAGTGTAATTCCCTTACCACCTGGCTGCGCTGTGTAGGTGTCTTGTCTTTGAAAGTCTGACATTGAAAAGCCTTGTGTCCTTCTCCTTTACAAATGGAACAGATAGACTTGTTTTCTTGAGACCTGGCTTCCTGGGACCTGGCTTTATTGTCCCTAGATCTAGTCTGAGAGACTTTAGCTCGTTTAGGTCCTGCAGTAGGCTTGCAATTGGTCCCAGAAAATGTATAAGATGATTGATCGTCATCTTCACGACCTGAAAGGCGTAATGAGGATTGCTGAATGAAGTCCACTACTTGACTTAGGACAGGTGGGTTTGTAGATACTCCCTCAAAGCGGTCCCATTGTTCCCTGCACTCCTTTGAAAAAGATTGGATCACCAAATAAGCTACTATATGCTCAAAACTAGCCGCGTCAATCTCTTGAAGTCCACGTACATGATAATCCAAATCATTGGCCAAATGATCAATATCTTCTTTTTTCCAGTTTACAGTGGAACGAATGGTCAGGGCCTTCCAGTGAAGTGGGAAAAGAATTCGTGGCATGGCATACTTGGACTTAAGGCGATCTAGCATGTATGTGTATGATCCTTTGGATGCTGTTTCTGCAACTTCCCTAGCTTTGGGACACTGCATAGCCTCTATGAGAGCATTTTTCTTGTGAGGTTCAACCATTCCTCGTTCAGCCTTGATAGTCTCCTCGAAATTCTCCCAAAAACTGTTCCAATGGAGGGGATTTCCATCAAAACGTGGTAACTTTATTTTAAGTTTGTTGACTTTGTAGTCAGATGGTGAGTCACTAGTAAAAGAAGAAGAAGCAGAAGTAAACCTTTCATGACTCAACTGCTCTTCATTCAATCGTTGCATGAGTTTCTTAACTCCCATCATGAGATCAGAACGATTATCAGAAAGTGATGATACTTCAGAATAAGTGATAGTGTCCCTGTGAAATTCCATAACCTTTGATTTAAATTCAACTGTTTCAGCTCGACCTGTGATTGTATTGAGTTGATCAAGATCTTGCAGAACAGATAAATTAAATAAGAGTTCTTGACCTTTTAAGTGCAATTGCTTGACTTTAAATAGTTTATGAAGTGTGGTTAGTAAAGCTTCTCCTTTAGCTAGAATTGGTTCCGCTCGTTCTTGCTCTTGCTCTAAGTTGAAATGCTCGTCCTGGGCAGAAAGTTCTTCGAACTTGGTTTGAAGAGCACGATAGAGTTCAGAGGAAAAGGTAACTTCCCCTATTTTCTTTTCGATCTCCATTTCGTTTAAATTCTCGATCGGTTGCTCAATCCAGTCCATCACAATTTTTTCGTGCGTTTTCATAACCCGATCGCGAGCTGCCCGCTTGTCCTTCAATTTACGTAGATCATGGATCCCGTCGATTTTGGCTAATTCGGATTCAAATTTGAGAGTAGACATGGCGACGGCTTTAACAAGTTTCCAAATATTGAATGAAGTAATGGAAGTTTGAAAAAACAAGCGGAAGAAAAAGACTGGTAACGATTAGACGATAACTCTTGAAATATACTTGTGAAGTGTTGATCGGAAAACGTAATACAAAAAAAAAACACCCCAGTGTCTATGGTCTTTGGGTGTATCCGGCTCGAAGGACCAAATGATGAGGGGAATACTCACGCACAGTCAACCTCTAGCGAGTCAGGTTGTAAGGCTGGCCTCTCGGTTGATGTCTGAGACTTCCGCTCTCAGTAACAGACTGGGAACGTTTACTGGAAACAATTCCCCGCTCCGGACTTCTCGCTAATTAGCTAGGTATTAATTATACAGTCTAGCAGTGGCTTGATAATATTCAGATGTAAAACGGTTTGAATAACAACGAGAAGTGAGAAAGAGACCACAGGTAACAAAGGTGATACGTGAATGTGATAGTAATACGCATGTACATAAAACAAGAATTGAGCATGCTCGGTAAGTGTGAAATGATGCATAAGTAAAAGTGAATGATAATTAGTTAGCTAATAGAGTCCAGTTGAAATTAGCTTCTTTGGTCTTCAACAGTGTTTTTTTACTTCTTGATAGGTTTATATTTTGCCTGTATTAAAACATTTTTACACACTTTATCTCATAATAATTTAGACTCTATACATAGCTGCTTTTCAGGATCATCTAAGTCTCATGAGACTAGATTGCCTTAAAAAGTTCTGCACATGTTGGTGGCATCAGCTATAAAATAGTATACTCGGCATTTTTAACAGAATTGTGAAGGAGAGATTAACATTGTTGAAGTATTTGATATGCTCATGATCACCACCAAAGTGAAAAAAAAGGAGTAGCAACTCTTTCTGGTGACAAAGGACATAAGGAAACACACTACACAACTGCTCAGAATAAAGGACCCATTATCAAATTCTAGAGACTCCTGGAGTTAAAACTTGTTTCCAATTCTTTTAATGTTACATAAGTAGCTAAAGCTTAGCTCACTTTTTTTTGTGAATTCAGGATAGGCCTATTTTGTATATCATTCCATAATTTAGAAAATTAAGAGGAAAAGTTATTTTCTATGCATAGCTACTTCATTTTTATTTCAATTACAATAGTTATGTACAATACATAAAAGAATAACAAACAAATAACACATTTTGGCTATATCAAACATCAAATCAAGGATGACAATTTAGATAATGAAAATCATGGTTCTTTCAATAAGGGATCTTCATTAAGGTTTTCAACCAGCCATAGAATAGGTTCAATCCATTCTTCTCCAGTTGGAGTTATCTAACAACATTTCAAAATTAAATTTACCAGCATTCAATATAGCTCAATCTATTTAAATGTAACATCTCGCTCATTAACCTGTGATGGAGGAAGTTCGAATCTGTAGGTCCCAGTATCCCTCAGCTCAATCGTGTATGCAGCTGCTCTGAACTCATTGTTGACATTGCCCAGGTCAGAGTAGAACCAGTCTGAAGCTGTCCCACTGCTGGTGTAAAGTTGGGAACTCTTTTGGGATGTATAAATGTTTTCATTGCTTCTAAATATGATCTCTTTCATCTCATCTGCCATGGCTTTGATCCTGACCTCGTCAGGGCAATCTGTCATTGTCCAGCCTACATTTTAATAAGGCCACATTAAAATATTACAAACACAAAATGTCAAGCATTGTGCTTTATTCCATTCTTAATTCATTATTATTTCGTTATTTTTTGTGTGCTATATGTGTGAATTAGCTATCAAATTCTGATCACAAGTTGTGGGAACAAGCTGTGGATTGAAAGGAGGAAGTATATTTCATCCTGAACTACAACTTTAGAGTCAGAACTTTTAGCAAAACAACAACAACAACAAAAAAAAAACAAAAAAAAAACATTACAATGAAAAGGACTCATGTTGGTCTCACTGCCAGTCAACTTAATTCTCCTGATTACTTCTATTATCTTTACCTTATAGCTAACTAACTGATGAGAGTTAACCATACACCTGTGCAAAGATTCTTTCACTCAGTCATTAATAAATTGGATTTGCACTACTTTTACAAGTGATTATTGTGCTCCACCATCTACTTTTTTAAGGCAACAATTTTTGCAACTGAGCACCCACTCAGTTACTCTGTAAATTTGTCAGTGATAGATATAATACAGTTTTCAATTGGCTGGATAATATGTAGAACTTAAATGTGAACTGATAAGGTAGGGAAACAAGATTTTCCACAATGGCATCATGAAGCAAATCAGCCCAAGATTTATTTTCAATTTATATGCTTCACTAATCTGAATTAATTAATAAAAAGACTTTCTCATGTAAATACTCTTACCATATCGGCGAAGAATTAGCTGTCCAAAAGAATGCCAGTCTATGGCAACCACCACGTTCCCCAGGCTCCTATATTGCATAGTCATTTACTCATCATATGCAGTGTGTGAGCATGTGTGTGCATGTGGAGTGGGGGGTGGGTAGGAGAGTTGGGGTGGGTGCTACTTACTTGAAAAAGTTGACTGTATTTTGAGTTTCTACTTCAGATGCGGCTGAGAGTCCGTGATACGTTTCACTACATGGATTACCAGAACTTCCACCCTGCAATAACATGAAGTGAAAAGTGTTACTGTGCAAAGTTTCACATGGTATTCCTGCAGTCAAGCGTGGTATACACGCAAATTAATAATTGAATAGGGATAAAAATATTGGTTACAAAACCAAATATTATACTTATGTGAGTAATTGTTTTTTTTTATTATGTGTTGTTTTTTTTGTTTTGTTTAGCAAACAGAAATCAATCCTAACTAGCTAACTGTTGTAAATATGTAAGTATGTAAATTTGCGTGAGCAAATGGAAGACCTCAAGGAACTTAATTAACAGTTAGACAAGACAAATGAAGCATATTTTTATCTGAAAATAAACCTACTTCTCCCCAGTGGTAGGCGTAGTTTCTGTTCAAATCAATTCCATCACATGTTGCTCCAGGTCTACGGTTCTTCCTCCACAAGCGATTAGTGGTCCATGTATACTAGTACAGAATTACATCAGTAGATATATAATTAGTTAATTCAACAACAACAAAAATGGATTCCTGAGGCTCACCTCATACCCATCAGGGTTCACAATAGGAACTATTACAAACTTGACTTTACTCAGGAGATTTTTTACCTAAAATATATCATTTAAGTGATAAAAGCTGCACATCATTGGAAGGTAATTGTGTAATAATCCTTACCCGATCATCTTCAGTCTGTATGAAATAGTTCATGATATACATGCATGTAGCAGCTGAAATCCACTCCCCTACACACAATAATTAAAAAATGAACTGAATGAAATATTGTAATGAATTGTATATCATGAAATTGGTTACTGAGAGTGAGCGTAAATGCACCAGTAATAAATTCATTCTCTGCCTGCAATTCTTACTGGCATGAATCTGGCACTGGAAGTAGACCGTGTTTGAGTTTCCTGTTGAGGATGTGACCACTACAGCTGGTGTATCTCTCCCTTCGTAGCTCTTTCCTATGGACTCAATGAAGGTGACTTTTTCTGGATAGTCTTCGCTCAGTTTCTTCCACCATTCAACAATTTCAGCATAGGTGTGCTACAAGAAAGCAAACGAGTATAAATGTTTGTTTATAGAAGAAAGTCAATATGTTTGAATTGGATGTCATAATGCCGATGTCTTCCGTGATATAAAAACAAACCATTTGAGCCAAAACTCAGAATGTTGTTGTTTGATTGCAAATCAATGGCAGGATATTGTTGTATTGTGGGGAAATATGTATAACATTAACAGTATTGCAGATCACTCTAAAATACCAACTACAAACAGTGTATAAATGAACATAATAAATTTTTTTTCCACTTATTGTAGTGTTGATGAAGTTTAATTATAACAAGATTTTTCGGCTTCAAGAAGCCGATCAGTTGTGAGATGGTACAATTGTGAAAATTATGACAACAGAATGCTAAATGATACATTGGCCCTCAGGAACTTCAGAAAAATGCTAACACTATAAATCATAATAATCAATGATAATAAACAAAATAAATAAATAATAAATAAATAAATAATAAATAAATAAATAAATAAAATAATAATGAATAATTAAATAAATAAATAATTGATGTATTCAATAAAACCCAAGAAATCGGTTCCACATGCTAGATATTTTAAGACCACTGTCAAGATACATTGTATTTTATGTAGACTTAATTCAAATAGCGTCCGTGTTCTTGTTCAAATGCCAGTACCTTTGAGTCACTCCATTTGGAATGTGTCCAGTTTCCCATCATGTCTCGCTAAAGTATTGTTTATATTTCCTGTTGTAATGGCATATTTGTGTTCTTTTATCCTGGAAGATAAAGTTCTTCCCATTTCACCGATGTAGCAGTAATTCCATTGGCTGCAAGGAAATCTATATATAACTCCAACTCTTTCATTTAGGTCATGTTTGTCTTTACATGTTATTATTCTACTTGAACATAACTCTAATGTTTAAATTTTTTGCACTTTCAATCTTTTCACTAATTCCCTTTATATATATGGAATAATCAAAATGTTGTTATTTTCTTCTTTTCTTTCCTCTTTTATTTTTGTTAAATATGAAATCCATTCTTTTTTTAAAACTGAAACTCAATGATTATCTCATCATTATTCAGTAGGTATTGATTACATACGGATTCGGCTCTGTGTTTAAACATTTGATGGAACCAGTTAGGACCCTGTGGTGATGGTGAGACCTATAATTTAAGTACCTGCCAGTATTACTAGTGGTGTGCTTGAGCACAAATGGCGAGCGAGCCTTAAACTACACTATTGTTAAATGATTGATTTTAACAACTAACACTCAAGCTACTAAAATAAAGTCGAGTTTTTAAATTACGTATGCGGTTAAGGGGATTCAATGCCATGGTAACCGCTCCCGCAACTGTTTGAATTGAAAAAGAAGCAACAAAATCAAATCACGTTATTTAAAGTTTTCTTTGTGATATTCTTAATAGTAGTTCTAATGCACAATACTTTCACACAACTGAACATACCTACACAAGACTTACCTTCATGATTCGTCTAGTGGACAATGCATTTTCTAGTAAATGCTGTTGAGTAGGGCTTATAACTGTGACAAATAGCGTATTAACTTACCACCGCCACTAACTCGAATAGAAATGGAGCTCCCATAAGTTTTTGAGTTTTAACTGCACCCGCAAAAGAATTCAAAGCGGTAAACAATTCAATTTCTAAGGTGATACGGGTAATGGTCGCTAAACCGGAGGATTCTGTTTAGTGAAGTTTGGGACGGGGTCGAACGCGGAGCGAACACAAAAATACGGAGGGTCAAAGTACAAAATGACATACGTATGTCCAAACATATATATAAACTAGTGGTGTGCTTGAGCACAAATGGCGAGCGAGCCTGATAGTTAGGTAACATAAAAATAAGTATTGTTACTATGTTTTAGCTTACTTCATGCAAACACTATAATAGCAGTTATGACCTTTTATTTCAGCAAACAAATACAAAATCACTCTCCTACCTGATTTGTTAACTTTTGTAGTATCAAACATCTGCCATTCTGATAATCTCAATTACCAGTAACTCTTGAACAAGCTCTCAGCTATGATAAAAAAATAAGCCAACAAATATGGAATTACTACTTACCTCAATTTCCTGAGTATGATAACTTCTGTAGTATCAAATTTTAAGTTACTTTGGCTATCTGAATTACCGTGAATTCTTGACAACAAGCTCTTAGTTACAAATACAAAAGACAATTAATTTTAGCACACAAATACAAAATTACTTTCTTACCTCATTTTCTTGAGCAGTGGTAACTTTTGTAGTACCAAATTTGAGCCAATCTGACTACTTGAATTTACCAGTCACTGTTGACAAGCTCTTAGCTACAAAAAAGAAAGGCCAGAGTTAATTTTGCATATTTAGCTAACAAATATGGAATTGCGTACTTACCTCAGTTTCCCTCGAGAAGTAGTAGATTCCTTAGCATTAATACTACGGCATTCTAATTACCAGTGGCTCTTGACAACCAACAATCGGCACTCTGTATCCCCCCATAAAACGGCGAAGTTTTGAAATTAAGTCTAGAAAAGGGTCTTCAATGCCATAGTAACCAGTCGAATCAACTTTTTGTTTCTTGAAAAGCAAGCATTTTCGCAGGAATTTTCTCACACTTTGGAGCTGAAGTATAAAGTAAGGCTTGCTTAATGCTGTAGTTTCAGAATAAACTGGGGTCAAGCCTAAAAAGCCGTGTTTTTTGAAGAAAAAAGTTCCCCGTGCACGCGTTTAAAGGGCATACATACCATCCATCCATCCATACATATATATAACATATACCCGATTTTGCATTATCCACCCCTAATACTGTCTCGCTCCGCTCGCTCGCCAATAAATAAACAAACATCCCCGATTTTCAATTGTGTTACCCCTGTAAGTGTCTCGCTCGCTACACTCGCTCGCCAATTACTAAAAGTGTACTGGGTTCTGTTTCTGCTGCCTTCAAACAAAAGCAGTGGTGATTGAGTGATAATATCCAGTGAAGTTCACAAGACAAGACATTACGTTCCAATATAAAATTCAACATTTAATTTTAACAGGATTGTGTGACCATTCACTAAGCAAGCTTCATACACAAGTAAAAAAGAATAAGATTTTTCATCAGCACTGAAGGAACCAAGAAATATCTCATTATTCTTTGTGAATCTTGCTATATTTTGTTAATAAAATTCTTCTGTGCTATACAATTTAAACACGGTTTAAGGTAATTTTGGAAGGTGATATCACTCTTTTTTAGGGGGATATCATTTTTATCACATGGCAGTTGCTAAGCAACTATGGTATAAATATTATATACATTATATGCATTTAATATACTGTAAATGGTTTTACAGGGCCGTAGGAAGCAAAATTTAACCTATATGGCCAAACCATGCCCTCTACCACGCCCTCTACATATATTGCTACCCTCCCACAAAACATACTTAAAAATAAATATGTGGCAATAATAATTATTGTTATCATTAGACTGATACAAGGTTTGTGAAAAAAATGTTCAAAATTTTCCAAATGTTTTAATTCTGTGCTCATTTCCTTCTACAAATTCATTTAAAATGATTGGCATTGTCAATTTGTCCAGTTTATCCTTATGCACATGTAAAACCATTAAATTATTTAATCTTTGCTGTGGCAGTTATCGAATCAACATGGTAAAGACCAACAAAGTCTTCAACTGGGAAAAAATTACTGTCAACCCATCGAAAACAAACTACCAATTGTTCTTTATTGGAACTATCTGTAACTTCATCAGCCATCATTGAGAAGTAGTGGGATTCTTGAATAGAACATGCTATCTCACGCAAAATATTCATTGACATTATCTTTATAAGCTCATTTTGAATTTGCGGACTGGTGTATTTATCAGACTTCTGCTCAAGTATTCTTTGAATTACAACATCATCACATGCACGAAGGTGTAATAATTGTAAAAAATTACTATCTATATCATTACCACTTCCTCTCAGTGCCAATCCGTGTCTGCACAAATATTTTATAGTTTGTGCTATTGAGTAAATATTTACGATTTAAAACTTTTTGTTTTTCGTTTGCAGATGACAGCATCTTGTCCAATTCACATGAAGTTGACGGAATATTTATAACCAGATCAACTGCTGCTTTATGACAGACTGTATGTACCCTCATGCTTACTGAAACTACATGTAGCATCTTTCCAGTTGGTAAAGCCAGTCAGTAAAGATGAATCAGAAAAATTTCCTCATAATAAATTTGGAAACACTTAAAATTGGCAAGAATCGTCAACTTAAAAAGTGCCACACCCACCTCCCCAAAAAACCTGTACAGCCATGGCCGTACACGTCGCTTCGGCTCCTACGCCCCTGTCTTACATTGTTACCTTAACCAGCTATGGTATGCTGCGAACAAGAATGTCTCTAAGGTGGCACATTGCCATTCTTTGTACTACAATACAATACAAAGAATAAGAACAACGTAGTGATACTATAATAGTCCTGATGTTGTCAACTTTAAGGAATGTCTTATTTAACTACAAAAGTTTGTATTGTATATAGAAAATACTCATAGGTTGTTAATTTAGTTAAAATGTTATAAATAGTTGTACATGCTATCAAAAATTGTGAGAGTTGACTAGCACTTGGACAAATATTAGTTTCCCTTTACACTGTTTAAAATGGTGACTATGATATAAAATAGTTAAACCATGGCAACTCTTGGTATTACTATCCTTTCTATGATGGTAAAATCAGCAATAATCCCTAAAACCCATGGTTTAAATGTAGAGGTCGTGTTTATAATTCAATGCAATTCTCCATGTGTGAAATCTGTGGCCTTGTCTGAACTCGGTCCAGATGGTAGTGTCGATTGGAGCTAGACTTGATTGTTCTACTATATAGCTGTTTGTGTGTTGGGGCACTTCTTTTAAAGGTGGTGTGGATCAAATTGAAATAGTATAGGGCTATTTTAGAGGGTTCTCTTTGTGCGGCTACTTTTTAAGATTAGAATAGAAGGGATAGAGATTAGACGGCACACCAGGGGTTTTCCTTTGTATATCCAGACCATGTGTGCTAAAGTACTATTTGATAAGAAGGCCCCTCATGATAGTATCTAGCAGTACTCAGATGGTATGCTGTATATCCTCTGTAGTTGAATTTATCTGCATCAACATAGCCCACCATTTTCATTACGATTTTTTTTCCTTCTGTTCAGGTGTTCATGACTTATTTTTTACTTAAGTGACACCCAGTTTTTGTGCACAAAGTTACTGTAATGCTGCATCACAATTAATTGGTCTATGGCAGAGGTTTGCGACAAAACTGGCAGCTGCTATTTTCCACTTGTAACAAAATATGTCCCCGGCTACCGCCCTTTTATACACAAAACTATACATTTAAATATTGCTTTTACCATGGCACGTTTGAACTGTTCAATCAGATTGCTTAATTATAGGTTAATATATTTCATACCCAATTCCTAGGAAGTGAATAAGTGAACTGTCCAATCAAAACTATAGTATGTCCAAGTTGAGTTGGCACGACCACAAACGCGGTAAATGTGGAATGCATTTAATACTTAACCGAAAGCAATTTAGTCATGTGAATCCAAGTCAATTAAGCGTGCAAACATCAACGTAGCATGTGAAAAAGGGGCGGTAACGCAGGTGCGCATTAATTCTGTAACTGAGCTCATCTCATCAGTTTTCAGCTATGTTTATGTTTCTCATGCGCAGATAATGTACAGCAGATGGAAAACGTTAACTGGTGAGGCGTTCTTCTAAAGAGACAAGATTAAAAGCAGTCGATTCTACCTACTGTGTCCCAAGAAATATTCTGATATTCACAGGATTCAGCAGTACAGCACTGTTAACTTGTAGCTAAAGTTACTAGACTTTCTTGTTAAATAAAATTATCAATTGTTTCATTTATTTATAATATATATATGAAAATTGATGAGATGATAGAATTTAAGTAGTACACATAATACAAAATATAGTTGTGATCCCAGTTGAAAGTGGAGTGCTGCCTGAGTTGGTCCTAGTCCTTACAATAAACGACATCTAGTGAAGTAAAAGGAATTGGCATAAACACCGCTTTTTGACAAGCACACAAATTAAATATAACCAAAAAGCTTAAGTGTGGCTGTATCACAAGTTGCTAGCTAAATGATGGCTATATCACTCTGAAATGTATTAGCTATACTGCATTTGTTATTGAACAGGTAGACAAATAATCTTACCTACATCCTATCAGGTGGTCTTGTACCCTCTGCTACAACAGGACACTCCGACTATCCTGTTTCCACACTAGCAACCTAAGCTAATCGCGATACAGAGATAGAAACGCAGCAATCCGAGAAGAAGCTGCTCATTGTTTACAAATTCTTAATGAAGACAGTCTGCGTGATTAATTGAGCCGTACCGCATGACTAAAAGCGGGTGCGTTTTGAGCGGGAAACCTGTGTTTTTTTCTCTATTCCCATAGACTTTTGTATTGAGTTTTGGAATAGCACTTTCTCTCCGGTTTTGGAGTACTGAGGAAATATTTTTAACTGCTTCGGCACGACCTTTCTGATGGTGCAAACCCCAGATGCGTAGCTGTTTCCATTCAAAAGTTATTCAAGTTTTGCATATACATGTACCATATAATATATATTAACACCCGTAGCTGAGTCATTTTTTTAATACAAAAACAGTGTAGTATTTGTTTTTGAAATACTACAGAGTAGAAAACTAAAATAATGATCTGATTGATCACATGATCTATCCATGACCTCGCCTCACTTTATCCAGCAGGCAATGTCGTGGCAAAATTCCTTGGCAACCCTATTTTTTCTAGCAATGGAAAGAAAAGTATGAATAATGGAAAAACCAGAGTGGAATGATTTCTTCACGAAAATATAATACAAGATTATTACTTTTTTATTGCAGCAATACAATAATATTTGGTTATAGTATTAACATATTAAGCAACTTGTGTAGTGAGAAGTTTCCCTCAGCTTTGCATAGTGAATTGTTTTCTAATGCCCCTTATGCCCCCCGAACAACACACATATATATACGATTGACTTGGCACCAGTAAAACATAACTTACATATTCATCAAACCATTCCAGTTGAGATGTGTTGGCCTTTTTCACCGAGTGCATTTTTTCTGCTCTTTTCACTATTTCTTCAATATTCCCGGATTCTTCACAGTTGGAATACTCGTCTGAAACGTTTTCAAAAAAACGTCTTGCAATCCTAAAGTCCATGTTGCCTTCTTGATCTACCTTCCAAACATCAATTCCATCAATGGACATCAAGTTTTCAATCTGATTTTTCTCTAGGAATGAACTAAAAACAAACCAAAAAGCAAAACATGATCGATCCTTAGCTAGTGTTTGAATTATATTGCAATAGCTATACAGTGCAACAGGCATGTGGCTAGAGTAGATCATTTCTGGTTCAGTTCTGAATGCTTTGTTTAAGTTTCTAGAGAACAGGTTCTGCATGTCTTCAACTTGGTAGTCAAGAAGACATTATTATTGGTCTGATCTGTGATTTTAAAATTTTCCCAACATATCATGTTACTCTGTGAATAAGGTGTCTTATTTGGGTGAGCGAAGCGAGACTCTCACTAACGACTCTCAATTGAGATTTTGGTATATATATATATATATATATATAAATATATATATGGCAAAGTTCAAAGAGGTCAATGCAAGTCCACCCCTGGAGGCTACTTAAAAACGTAAACATTAGCGTAGGCGCAAGAAACTCGGGAGAAAAGACTTGAAAATAATGCTAGGAAAAGAAAAAAATGGCAAACAGTTATGGAGTGGGAGAGACTCTCGCAGTTAGGTCTTCCAAAGTTAGCTGAGTATATTTTTTTAATTAGGGGTGGTGGTAAGTTTACTTCATCCAATGCGCTGTTCGTCATAACTATACGCCTTACGTAACATATTAGTTCTTACTTGAAAATCCAAACTCCAATAGACAAGTCACTAAGAAAATACAACATAATGCTATATCTACTAGAGCTCTGGTGTAATAGAGCACTTTGAACGGAATGTACTTTGGAAAGGCGATCAGTTAAAACGAAAACCGTTAGTTTATCGATCCTTACCCGTATCATCCTTGGAAATTTGATTGCTTACCCCTTGAAAATCCTTTGTCCAATAGTCAAGTCACAAGAGAATACAAGGTGGTATATCCGGTGAACAAGTATGTATAGAAGTGTTGTGTGTTGCTAAAGAATAGCAATAAACTAAACAAAAATATTAAACAAAAATTATTATAGCAGCTAGCATTCAATTTAAATTTCAGTCAGACCAGCTTGCTTCCCATTTGTGCTGAAGCACATCACTAGTTCATTTAATATCAAACTCTTTGCTTAATATTTTGCCAAATTTTGGACAAATTTGGTGAGTTGGTTACATGGTTTAAGAGACTACAACCTTATAAATTAAGTATACGACATGTCGTGAAATTTTTATGCCTTTATTTCTGCACCAAGTTTAGAATTTGTAAAGCCTGAAAATACTGTTGTTGCACTGTACCAGCTAGCCAAACACCAATATCTAAAATCTTACCACTTGACCAAAATTTCTCCCTCATAGTTTACAGTTCTTGAGTAGCACTTTCCTAGTCTGACTGTAACAGCGACCAGCAGAACAAACCGAAAGAACGCAGTAGCCATTCTCGCGTTCGGAAGACAAGTGTTGGGTGGGCGTAGTCACTTCAATGAATAATGACCTACAGTCCCGCAGTTCTTATCAAAAAACTCATTTCATTGGTTAATCAAATCATGTGACCAATTATAGCACCGCGCGTGACCAATTATAGCGCCGCGCAAGGGCTAGGGCTAGGGCTAGGGGACCAATCAGAAGAATTCTTTGATAAGAACTGCGGGATGGCTCAATGACTGCACGACGGGGAAAGGTTAGAGGTGAGCATCAAGTAAAGCGTCGTCACTGCGCGACTACTTAAAAGGGGCGTGGACAACATCGGGAGGTGGCGGTGGTAGACAGTTGATTGACCGTCGTCGCAGGGTGGTGAAGCTTGCGAGCGATGTCGTCAGCCTTCGAAGTTTTCGTTTTCTCTGCGGTCTTCATCTCTTGCTGTCTGGCTTGTGTCAATGGGGGAGTATACTCCAGGACAGTCAGCTACAAAAATGAAGTTCTTATTAAATGGTAGACAGAATTTCAATCTGAGCTATTTGATCACATGTTACCTGTGATGTGGTGACAGCTCTTTATCGCATGTCCTTTGTTACATACAGCTCGAAGCTGGAGGCTGGTACGATGAAGTTGCTGGATGGAGTGGACATATGGCATGTTGAGGCTTCAGGTTCAGTGACCTTTAGAATCACTATGAGCAGCTACAGACAGCTGAGAGAGAGTCTGGCTCATTGTGTAGAGCTTGGAAATGTGGAGGACATTGTGAGAAGGTCTGAAAGCTATATCGTTAAGAGATCTGAGGATGTTTCTGCCACACAAGCCAACAAATCATTGGATTGGTTTGATGAATATGTAAGTTGACTCTAGCTATTGAATCCATTTAATTAAAGCCTGAAGCCAGTTGGCTTGAATCTGAACTATGCTTCACGCCTACCGTTTATTGGCATGTCCCTTTGTTAGTAGCAAGGTGTGAATGTTTTTAGGTTGTAGGATTCTGAACTCTATAGGAGGTGGATCCAATGTGGGATATCCCTGAAATAATGGTCAGAGATAGTGAAAAAGAACTGGAGACTAGAGAAAGCCTATGGCACAATATTACTTATGATAAATAAGTGTACTGATATAACATGCTGCATGGTTTTTTGTTTGTTTGTTTGTTTTTTGTAGTTGTTGTTATCTCAGTTGTCGTATGTCAGAAAAGTTTGGTTGGCTTATAACTTAAGGTATACTATAGCTGATATATTTATTATCTAATAGCTAGATAGGCAACAGTAATTTCTTAATTAACCGTAAATTAATATGATTAGCTACATATTTTATGTAAAATATTAAGCACTTGCACTAATGGCAAGTCAGCCATAATTCGGCAATGTATCTTATCTTTTACCTCAGTCCATTATTTAAATATCAATTGATGTTTCCAGCAGTAGTAAATATTTACACATCTTTCTAAATATAGGAGGTTGTAAGCAACAATGGTCAATGACTCAATCAACTTGACTGTAGTTCCATCAATTTTTGAGACTTGTAGGGCCAAGGAATCAGAGTATAGTCGAGAAAGTTATTTAGAATATCATTCTTTTGTTCTTCTAATTCATGCCACCTCCTCCCAGTAGAATCCCAACATATATGTGTGCTTACTAAGTTATTCTGGCTGTTGACATCATATCTATAACAGTGTGGCACATGTGAGATGAGGATTAACTTAACTAGCAATACATGAAATGACCACTACCAGAGCCAGGAGAGTTGACTAGCCAAACTGGACTATTTGCAATTATTACAAGCGGTTGTAATATTGCATAGTATTATTTAGTGAGTAGAATCACAGACTGTTATGAGTCTCATTATTAACTGTTATCACATAAAAAAATTTAATTAAGCAAGAGAAAATTAAAAGGAAGTGCTATGTCAGGTTATGAGTAGTCATAAACAATGGAGAGAGGAAGTTGTGGATAAGTTTCTCTTTAATTAGACCATTTACTATGAGGCTGAGCCTTTCTTTTAAATAATAATTTGCAATGTTGATCATAACTATCATTCAGATGTATAGACAAAATGCTCTTAAGTTTGCATTCACTTTCTCTCACCTCCTCTAGTCCCTCTCCTCCTCTTTAGTCCCTCCCTCCTCTAGCCCCTCCCTACTCTAGTCCCTCCTCCTCTTTAGTCTCTCAGTTTGCACTTTTTTGTGTAAATAATTATAACTATTCATAACTATGCCTTACGTGGAAACATAATATATAAAGCAAGAATTTTATTCAAATATTTATTTATTTATTTATTTTTGTCCAATTTAGCATAACTTTCAAGAGATTACGGACTGGTGGGAGAAACTAGCAGATGACAATGGAATAGTAACCCAATTCAACATTGGCAAGTCCTACGAAGGGAGAGATGTCTTTGCTGTTAACATAACTGCCAGTCCTGATCCAGATGTCCCAAGTTTCTACTTCCAATGTCTTATACATTCAAGTATGTCACGAGAAACAATAAGCAGTATATTTAAGGCTTGTATATATCATTGACTTACCAGTTATAAGTATCAATATTAGCCCCGTATTATACTTAGTTTAACTGGATCAGTATCAGCTAAAAATATCACTCAGTTTGATGTTTTGTTTAGTAGAATAAGAAAAAATATATTTACATGGCCTTAAGGGGAAGGAATTGTAGTTGGAGATATAGCATGGTTGCTTAACTTGACATTACAATTAAACTTTATGATGTAATGTGAAGAATGCCGTAAGATACTCGTATAATTACAAAAATACTTTAATTATTGTGACAGAAATAAGTAACTTATTGAAGGGTAAAATTAAGATTAATTAATACTTCAAAACTGGAATCGAGCGAGCATGATGAAACTGGAATCGAGTGAGCATGATGTAACTGGAATCGAGCGAGCATGATGAAACTGTACAAAATAAGTTCAACATTCTTTGATTTGACAGTGACAGAGTTACTGCTCATCTCTATGGTAATATTAGCATGGAGACATAAGTCCATGTTTTCTTAACATTCTCACGATTACGTCACACTTGTTCTTAACCACACACACATGCATAAACACAATTTTATTGTCGTTTCACGGAAATCATGTATATGATATGTGTTATAATGATATGTGTTATTATATATAATAATAGGGGAATGGATTTCTGGTGCCATGTGTATGTACGTAGTAGATAAAATGATAGAACAGTACAGTTCTGGCAATGAACAGGTAAGGAAAAATCAGACACTGCCCACTTTATTTTAATTTGACATGACTTCAGATTAAAGATATCCTAGAGAAAGTTCGACTTATTTTTGTTCCCGTCGTTAACCCGGATGGATACGTGGTATGCCAAATAGTTTCTATGATTAAAAGTTATTATTTATATTAGATTTTTTATTATGTTGCAGTATACCTGGACTAATAACAGACTCTGGCGTAAGAACAGGCATCCCACTCCTGGCTCGCTTTGCACAGGTGTTGATTTAAACAGAAACTATAATGATCACTGGGCTGAGGTGAGTTCACTAAGAGTTTAGATGAATCAATGTCTACTAAATTTTAGTTTTACCCTGCCATGATTTTTTTTGTCAATATCTCTTGACTTTTTAACCCTAGAGCAACACAAGTCAAATTAAATCAGTTGTACTTCTTTTCTTTTGCCTTAGGGAGGAAGTTCGGGAAACCCATGCACGGATACCTACCATGGGGAAAGTGCAGCCTCTGAAATTGAAATAAAGAATGTGGAAAATTTATTTCTGTAGGTTCAAAGCAACATTCCCCGGTCATTATATATGATATCTATTAATTGGTGTGCTTGAAACTTACCTATCATTCTTTCATCATAAATATGGACGATGTGGTATAAATGGGCATAGGGTAATGAATGTGATTGAAGGCAAAACTGATGGAGTGGTACATTAAAGAGTATGAAAAGAAAAATTCTAAAATATAAAGACTCAATAATTTCTCTTTAAGCTATTGTAATAGTTGAGGTTATGGTTTTCTATGCTTATACACTTTTATCATAAAATGTTATTACTAGATCTATTCCCAAAATCCTTGGTGCAATGGACTGGCATTCATATAGCCAACTTATCCTGAGGCCCTGGGGTGAGCCATTTTAGATTAAATACAGTTATTCTTCAATAAGTTAGCTTTAGAATAAATTGTAATATTCACTTATAAGATTATGTATTATGCAGTAATTACAAAACAACTTGAAACAGAGTGCAGATTATAATTGAGCAGATGAAGGAGAAAGATCTTCACTGGATTTTATATAATTGTTTTGGAAGCATCGCTATCCACTAACATTGATCCTCATCATTATAAAAATAATTACTAGTGAGTGGTATGCCTGAGCCCAAATGGCGAGTGACCAGTTGTACACGTGTAATCCTAGCAACAAAGGTAAAACAGTTTTCAATATAAACCTTAAATCTGATAAAAAATTGTTATGTTTGCTATAATGAAATAGGTATTGGTTCAAACACAGCAAAAGCAGCTGCATTTATTTTGTTATCTGAAGTCAGATGTACTATTTATTTCACAATAGTTGGGACGGTATCATCCATTCCATGAGCACAAGTATGTAGCTGTTGACCATTGATTTTAGTTAGAAAATACAATTCACTTTTCTTACCACAAATTTCCCAAGATGGTAACTTCTGTACTATCTGTATATCAAGAACAAGCCACCCTGACTATTCTGAAACTTTAAGTCTAACCTCCCATTTTCCTCCATTCCTAAATGCCAATTAGAGTGTTATGCATAACCCTGTCCAGGAGAGTTTCATCACCTTTTTCCTTGAATGACAAAAACACTCAGCTAGCCACTTTAAAAAAACAACAACAGTCAATTGAAACTGAAAAATGGCCAGGTCTGGAAAGAGTCTTCAATACCATAGTAATCAACAACAACAGCCATTTCTTAAAAAATAAGCATACAATAAACTTATCCCTAAAATAGGACTTGCTGCTGAGGTACTAGAAGAAATTGGAGGCAAGCCTAAAATCAAATTTAAAAAATAATAAGAGGATGCACATTTGAAGGACCACGTGTCAAATATACTTATAAACACAGTAAATAAAATAGATATACTAGTGGTGCACTTTAGCACAAATAGAGAGCAAGATAGCCCAACTATATATTCCTAGGATTATTTCTTAGTATAATTTTTAGTATCTCATCTCTACTTTTTTAAGCCCAAGTGTAACGTTTATCACCACACTAAAGTCAAAGTTTAGCAGCATGCTGAAGTCAAAGTGCACTTGCCATTTAAAGTTACCACAGTATTATTCTTTCAGAGTTTCTTATAGTTCGCTATGCTTTGAAGCAGTAGAGCTTGAAGACGTCTGACGGATATACATGTCATGTAACAGCAATAGAAAGTAGTTCAGCATTACCTTTGGTCTCATAGTCAGCTATACATTGCTGGCTGTCAATGTAAACAAAATTGTAAGTGCTCAGGTCTGCATCAAGCATGGCCAGGTTTTTAAAAGTGCTGAACTGATCCTCACTAGATATCCCCGCTCACCATGCATAGCAGACAAACGCTTTACCTAACTTACGCAAGGCACGGGTGAAAGAAAGGGTTGCACATACCACATAAGTGAGCAAATCTTAATAAATGAGCAAAACAAATTATTTTTAAAAAAGTAAGGAATCTTGATTGCGTAACTCCAAGTGTCTTGCTCGCTGCGCTCACTTGTCAATAACATTGGTGAAGTGAGGTGAATAGGATGAACATGCTTTTTCCCATTGGGATATTGTTTTATAGGCTTGGAACAAACTACTGGTTTTATGAACGTGTGCTCTTGGGGCTCCCAAAGCTTGTTGACTTTGGGCTGAATGTAATGTCACATTTATATTCATAACACTTCTTTGTTATTAGTGTGTCGTGTAAACAGCACCTTTGGTACCTGCTGGAGTGTTTGTAAACAACTTTAGCTTTCTTCCTGTATCAGCTGAAACTACTTTATTGGTAGCTGATGTCGTTGGTGGGCATGCTTACTGTTTAAGTGACTTGCATGCTGCATACATGATGCGACATTCAGAAAGATCCTACTCTCTATGGTTTAAGATGTCATCTGTATGTGTAGAGCTTCTTGATGTTTAACTCACAATTCTCAATAAACAGAGTTTAATGTTATGCTGTACTAGATGAATAACCTCAGTGCTTTTTGTATTTTTTATTGTAAGCAAGATAGATCTTAGACTCCTATCCGACTTAAATTTTGTTTTAATGTCTAGTTGTATACTGAGGAAAGCGGAGAAAAAAAACTACTATTATTATAAAATGGCTAGTGAAGTTTCTAAATTACAATGTGTTTATGTATAGTAACATTGATTTACAACTGCATGGCTACTCACTACTCCTGTTATTCACAATGGGAGTGGTAATTTATTGTGGCACCTTATCTGTGACTTTATTGTACAAAGAAGTTTGAATGCTGTAGTCCAGCCATGTCAGCAAACAGTGTCCCTTATGGACACATTCGTGAAAAAAAAAACAAAAAAAAAACAATACATGGGATGGGATGATGACGTGGTGTTAATGACTGAAAATTTCAATTAAAATAAACCTAATCAATCAATTATTCCTAGGGTGGACTGCTGCTGACACTCCCGATGAAAACAGATTGAAGGCTCTCAGTCAAAAGATGGCTGAACTAATTAATGAAGTTCACAACATGACCTATGAACCTATCAAGATTATTCAGCTCACCCTGGCAACAGGAGGCTCTATTGACTGGTTCTACTCTGATGCTGGTAATATCAACAATGAGTACAGAGCAGCTGGTCTGGCATTTGAACTTAGGGACATTGGGCAGGAGGGATTTCTGCTTCCACCTGCTCAGGTAATGAATAGATACATTTTTATTGCTAGTGTAATTTTTCTGTGTAATTCTTGTATTAATTTGAATATCCCTGATACCAAGGGCAATATTGAGATTGTGTTTGGTCGTAAGAATCCTGGTTGTTAATATTGCTTTTGCTGGGAAGCTGATAAAAGTCAGTCACCAAACAATTTTCGCTCAAAATTACAATTTTCAGTACTACTATAATCGGAAACTTTGTTTGGTGTGGTGGAATGCTAGCAAATAAACTGAATTATAAGCCAACATGTATGGGTCTATATGGGAGCTCTTCTTCCAGTTCTGCAAGGTTTAACAGGCTTCTTTTCTGCCCAGGTGTACATTGAAGTTAGCTTTTGCTCCTTTCGTGACGGTAACTTTTTTCCAATTTCTCACAATTGTAATGGCGAAATAGGAGAGACATTTTCTGTTTTCTCACTGTTTAGCAGGAGCAAGATAGGGAGAAACCTTATATAATATATATATACATATATTTATATATAGTACTTATTACATGAGTCAGAGTGTGATATGGTGAAATATCTAGCCATATCACTCTGACAGAGTGTAATAAGTGGTTTATTCCACACTAGACATCTTCACTGAAGTAGTTGTTGTTGTTTTGTTGTTGTTTTTTGTTGTTGTTGTTTTTTTGTTTGTTTTTATGGTAACTCATGAGATGGTGTAAAGTTGGCGAAAACTCACTAGGGTCCCCACAACCCCATATATATATATTATTGTGAAGGGCCAGGTAAAAATGGACTTGTGGTGATCAAGGTAAGCCTTCAAGAATTGAAAATCTGATGGCTACAGATTATAGAAGAACTCATCAGGAGTTAATTCTTGTTCTTTAGCTGCGGTCTGCCTTTTTTAGCAGCCCAGGTTTTAAACTATCATGTTGTTGTTTAAATATATACTAGCATTTCATTAAAATAAACAGTCAAGTGTCATCATCCTATATTAAGTGCCTTGCTCACTTTATTTGAACTCAATTTATACAATACATATATTTTCAGAGAGAGAGAGGATTAAAATAAATTACTTTCCACATTTTGCCATGATTACATGTCCGACCAAAATTACATTGGTCCTTTCACATTTAATTGAGAAGACATCACATCTGATAAAAATTCCTAACAGTCAGTCAGCTGACTTGAATTTTTTAAATTGTGCTTCTGTTCTGAGATTAGATTATGTAAATATATTAGATTATTCCAAATGGAGAAGAAATCTATCCAGCTGTCCTTCATTTTATTGAAGACCTCATGAAAGACCCACTTACGAAGTCTTGAGACTGTTTTTGTTTTTGTTTTTACTCCAGAGCTTTAAATACTGTGTGTTAGTAACACATGATGATGTGTGAGAGTGACTTAATGACTTTATATTGCTTTTATTCTTGTTTAATATGTCATGTAGATACATCAAAATGTTTGCAATGAATAAATTTTTGCTAGTGAAATGGTGGATGAAGGTTTTCAAAGCATTACATATTTCTTTTGCTTGTTTAATCAATGATTGAGGTTCAACTCTTGTGAATTTGGATTGCCATTAGCTATTGCAAATTACTGAAGTAGTGAAAAATGGCAATATCTGCATGTTAAATTGTTTTATCTTTATATAATTATCAGTAATAATATGGAACACTATATGATAAAGCATGTACTCTAACACAGCAAATGATGCATGCAGAACATTTTATGTGTGTTTGTGTCTTATAGTTAATTCATACACCTAACAATGAATGTGTGTAATTGTAGGGACGACATTAGAACTGAATTTAAACTTGAAAACTTTCCATCATGAATACACATATTTGAGCAAAAAAATATATATAACCAGAATACAGTTGAACTTGAGCTAAAAGTTTTTCCTTCAAATTTCACACTGGAAAGGAAGTTCTTGCACTAGAAGATGTATGTTTGAGAGGTGGTAAAGATTCCTGTGCTAAGTCAGATATGCCAGAAGAGTAGGAAAGATCAGGAGAGTGATGTTGACCTGAGGGACGTTCAAGTTGGGACTCCTTGTCTCTCTTCCTTCTGCTACCAAGACTTTGTGCAACAAGGGGATTTTGAGATGGAAGCCATTTGCGTTTAGGATTCTTCTGACTCTGGTGAGCCAGAAGTTCTTTGATGGCGATTTTTTCTCGATACTCAGCAAGTGCAAGTCTGTCTCTGAGTTCTTCTTCTCTCTCTATTCTGTGAGTGGCCTCAACTAGGCTTGTACCTAGCAATGGAAGATCATGTTGATTAGCAATCTGAAGCCTCATCAATTTTTTGGATAATGAAGACACTTCATTTTGAAGGGCAACTATAGTCTTTTCTTTATCTGCTACTAAGCTACTGCTGTGGGTTGAAGATTGCATTGGCAAGAGCGAACGAAGATACGCATTCTCCATCTTGAGTTTCGTCTCAGCTAACTTTACCTTATTGTCTTTCGACTGCTCGCATAAGGTACTCTCCAACTTGGTAATGGTTACATCTTGCTGCTTGCATATATGGACATACTGTTTGTACTTTACCACTTTGTCCTGCAACTCTTTGACTAATCTTTGTTGAGAGAGATGTGCACTCTGAAGCTCAATGAATTCAGTCTTAAGGCTATGCATCTTCTTGAGTGACTCTTGAAGCTTTTTCACTTCTGTTTCCAATCTCTTTCTAATTTCCGTCTCCTTTAGCAAGTGCTCAGATAGTTTCACGACTTTATCAATTAAATCATACTTAGTTAAATGCTTTAAGTCTGATCTCTTAGTGGCAGTTGCTACTGTAGAAGCTTCTAATCCCATGATAAAACTTTCAAAGTCCCCATTTTCTTTCTTGAGAATTTTGTTCTCTTGGCGTAATCTTTCAACGTCATGAGATAGTGCATTCAATAGGTTGTCATTTCTAGCAGCTACAGGTTGTTGTTTGGGCAAGTTGAATTGCTCTGAAAGGAATCTCATGCTGCTGTTTTTCCAACGTACAATTACATCCAACTGCTGAAATATCGGAGCAGCCGATGAACTGTGCCTCATTTCTCTCTTGAACTGGTACTTAAGGCCTTGCCTGTTTTTTAAAGCAAAGAGATCTTCTATGATTTCCTTTGTAAGTGTGAATTCCACCGACGAATGGCTGGGTGAGGTCCACCACGATTGTGAGTTGTGCTTTACAGAGTAGACTTTCAGAGATAATTTACAATTATTGAGAAGTTTTGGCTCTGAAGGGGCAAAGAAGTATGCTGGAGAAGATATAAACCTGCCATCTTCACATGATTGCATCAAGGCTGTGAAGTGGCTGACATGTTCTACGGGGTTTCTCCTAGTATCTGTAGCATTTGAAGAGGCAGATGTTTCAGTAGCAACTTTCTTAATTTGAAAGCATACAATTAAATCGTCTTTAATGGCAGTTTCTAAAAGAGGAGTCTCTACCAAAACCTCAAGACCTTCATACTCCGAATATGTAGAAGAAGGAGGGAAATAGAGCACTGACACAAACACACAATTGTTACTACCACTCAGCTGATCTGCAGGTTCAGCTTGATTGGAGGGTTTCCTCCATTGTTGATCAAATTTCATATTGTAAGGCTGAAAAGGCTTCAGGCTGTCAAGTGGGATAGACGCTGAAAACTGTGGAGTAGGTTTGGATTCCTGGATCAAATGCAAGTGAAGATGGTCAGAATTCTGGAGGCATTTCAAAGCAATTGGCTTCACAATAGGTACCAAGATGGCTTTTCCCCCGTTCATGTCTAGAATAGAAGTATTGTTCTGCACTGGTGATGTGTTAACATAAGCAACTGGCATTATTTTATATGATGATAATTTCTCGGCAATGGATGTACTATGAAACAAGACGTGAACAGTGGGGTGAGATCGAACAGCGTACCAATAACTGCACGAATTTTGGCTCTCCTTTGAAAAATATTGCTTTAAGTCCGAACTCAAACCAGTAGAAAGAGTTTGTGGAATCCGGAGCCGAGACTGCTGTTGGTGGATTGTGTTGGGTCCAAACCACACCCTCGCAGCCACTTCTTGGATTCTGGTCTGAGTTTTGGCACGTGCTGCTGTACGTCTTGTCAAATGCACCACACATATAATCTTGTCAAACATATTAATTTGATCCTCCTTCTTCAGGGCTAATACAAAATTCAAGGGAGCTACGCAACTGCAGGGGCTGCTATTGTCTCTGGATGCTATTTGGAACTCTATGGTAGATTTTGGAGAGACCGTCGCCTCGAACTTGAATGTTGGCTGTTCACCCCGTCCAATCGTGGCACTGTCGTAGACTGTTGCTCCAGTTTCTCTAGATTTTAACTTGCAGGTTAGAATGGATGCCTCATCCATTTCTGGATAATCAATTTTTAACACCTGGATTTCAACAGCCATCTTGTTGTTTGTCACCTCGGAGCTGCTGGCAGCCGGCTGAGCCCCACCCACCCACACACACACACTCGTGACGATACTTTCTTACTTGAAATTATAAGGACTGACGATTCCTTACCTATGATTCTTAAACATGGCTCATTTGAGATGTTGGTACTTTTTCAGCAAGTCTGTGAGACTAAACCTTCTTGGTTTTAAGGTAGAAAGTTAAGTTTATGAGCGTTCTTTTAAACTGGTTCCGTGTAATAGCAGGCAAACGGGAGGCACACTGGACTGTTGACGTTTCAATCTACTAAGAACTTAACGACAACTTATGCCATATTAAATTCTACTGGGACACAGTCTTCTTCAGGAAGAGTCAAATTGGATGTTCAAGGAAGTGGAAACTTTGACCCATCCAAGGTTAAAGATATGCCAATGAACTATTATATGAACAGAAACCCAAGAAGTGCAGAACTCCTTGGAATCGCTGAAAAGCCGAGGGGATTTATCACTACCAAACGTCGTGTGGATTACTATCACAGGTATGAGTGCTAGTGATGATGCTTCCTGGTGCAGTAGACTCTCATTTGTTCAAGCTCACTTATTAGAATATCTACCAACCTTGTAAATATATCATTGGTGAACGTGAACAAGATGCCACTAAGGGTGTTTGGCGACAACCTGGGTAGAAGTGAGTGAGACACTATTAGAACTTTCAATTAAAATCAGGTTATATGGTATGTGGTCCCATTAAGTCGTGGGCTGAGACTATATATTACAGCTGTTTATTTTGACATTAAGTATGCCATGTTACCTTCGACTTGCTTATCAAAAAACCACTTCATTTTGTTGTTGTAACATTGGAGTCCCTTTACCAGATTATATTTTTAGAGCACTGCTGGTTTTATAATAGCTATGAGTTTGTTGCCAAGAGCTGAGATTCTTCAAACTATTACTTAATAACTGAGGAAGAAAGTGCTAAATGTTATGTTTCCTTGATGAGATTATATGCCAACAGTTGCCAAGATTTCAATGCTCAGTGATGTCATTATTAACTTAACAAATTTAATAAAATACTGCACGAACTACAGACATTCAAGAAAATAAATAATATTTAAAAAATATATATATATAGAGCAGTTGGTCACAGAAAGTGATGCTCTAACTACAGTTGCACATCAACTGTCTATCTAAACTTGCTATTATATGCCTAGTTACTTGTAAGCATTATTAATTATAGGTGTGTACCTTGCTCGCCATTTGTGCACAAGCACCCCACTGGTTTATAACTAGTGATGTGCTTCAGCACAAATGGCGAGTGAGCCATTGTGCACAAGTAATTCAAACAAGGTAGAATCTGATAAAAGTTGATTACAAAATCTCTGAAAGTAACAATAAGACTACATTCATTTAGTTTGCCTGAAGTTAATGTCTTAGATCCTGTTCACCTAGTTTTAGAAGTCATCATTCAGTCTATTTAGTCCTAAAAGTAACTACAAGTAGCCATTGACTATGTAATAGTTAGAGCATAAGCGCTTAGGTACTGGTGGATTGGGCTTCAGTGCACTAAATCCACCAGTACCTAAGCGCGCATGCTCTAACTATTTTAGATCCCGTTTACGCATGCCCAGTTTCCACTAGCAACTTTGTTTATCAGCATTTTCGCAGAAATGGCTAAAGGCAAAAAATAGTGCACACTTACCAAGTTAGTACACCTAGTAACAATATAGCAACGGGGACTAAAGTAGTGATAGCTTCATCTAAATGACCGGTGTTCCTGACAAAGCGGCACTCTAGAAACTTAAAAACGAAATAGTTTTTAAATGACGTACGGTGAGGGGTTTCAATGCCATATAACCACTTGCCGCAACTATTTGACTTGAAAAACAAAAACAAAGGATTACTGCACAGTTAATAGTCTTACCCTAAATGGTGACTTGTTTACTACAACAGTAGCTGAAAAAGCTTTGTAAAGGCAGCTAATATGTTTATTTGGTATAGTTGTGCCATTCTTTAGCTAAGCAGTAGTTGTAACACTCTGCACTTTCACACATACATGTTTACTGGATATACCAACACAAGACTTATTTCGAGACTTGGCTATTGGACAATGGATTTTCAAGCAAGAACAAAACTGTTCCATAGGGCTAACTATGACTAACAGCGCATTAGCCAAGATAACTCACCACCACCGCTAATTCGAATAGAAAATGAACTCCTAAATTTGTAAGCCGTAACTGCGAACAAGATCAGATATGTCAGACACAACTTAATTCAGATGGGTAAACATTTGTTTATAAAGTAAAGATCGATAAAAAGGATTTCGTTTAGTGGAGTATGGGGACGCACACGTATATATATACAAACAAATGTCCATGATTTTCAATGTGTTACCCCTGAGAATGTATTGCTCAGCCAAAAATATATACATGTCAGGTACATTTTCTTTTTATGGTGACATATGCCATGTCTATTTCTTTGACTTACCTCTGGTTGATTTCGCTACGCACTGTTATGACAGTAATGAACCTGATGTTTTAGTTTTGTGCCAAATCTTCTTTACAGATTTGAAGTTCTGCGATGAATTTATAAACAAATAATAAGCAAACAGTGAGAATGGTGGCAGTGTGTGCTTGCTGTTTGTGCCAGGCAATCTATTGAAACAGTGGTAAGCACTCACATGGAGTACTTTAAGCAATGGTTATGATACACAACCATTAGAGCTAGCAGTAGAGAGAGAGAGTTACCTCTGTGCAAAGCTACTACTACGAAGCCAGTTTATTTGTGACTATTCCTAACATGGCAGGATTGAGTGTGAGTATTGACGTAGCAATTGTAGCAATTATAACGAGTGTTTTATAGATACAATTGCTGTAAGTAAGCACTGAATCATCCACAGAGTGTGGCATGGGTGCAGCTGTGGGGGAGTGGTCATTGCCCGTGCAGCTGTGGGGGAGTGGTCATTGCAGCTGTGGGGGAGTGGTCATTGCAGCTGTGGGGGAGTGGTCATTGCCCTGTGCAGCTGTGGGGGAGTGGTCATTGGGTGCAGCTGGGGGGAGTGGTCATTGCCCGTGCAGCTGTGGGGAAGTGGTTATGGGTGTTTAGGGGGCAAGAAGATAAAATAAAAAACACTTACATACCTGTGTAAAAGGATGCTAGAGCATTTCCAATAAAATTAATTATACCACTTGTTAGGTTCATTAGAACTTCAGCATGCAAATTAAATATTATAATTCCCTCCCCACATTTCCAAGCCCTAGTTTGGACTTGTTCTTGTCTTGCATAACCTGTCCTGTAAAGGCTTTGTGGTAGTTGGCTGGATCAGGAGAAGCATATTTAGCATGCAGTATTTTTGTGCATGTTCAATACAATAGAACTAAACTTACAGTGCGACTATTTAAATTGGGAGATACCAGACCTAACTGCCACGGTTGTGAGGAGAATTGTTATTTCCATATATTTAAGGGAAGGGGTTCTTTGTTTCATGAACATGTATTTAGGTTGATGATAGAAATCTCAACAAGACACATCACAGCGTATGTGAACCACAACAATGGCAAGAGGATTGTGGAGGCTTCGACGAAGGAGTTCTGCATCAGCCGACATCTGTTCAACTCTCATAACGTCTCTGCTGCATTTAATGTGGGTCGAGTGCTGGCGTTTCGCTGCAAAGAAGCTGGACTCTCCAGAGTTATGTGGCAGTACACCAGAAACAGGACCAATCAAAGGGTGTGTAACTTGTGATGTGTGCGAGTGTGTAGAGTGAGGATGTGCAGTGTATACTAAAATGCATGTGCATTTGGTATGTGTGTGTGAATGACTTTTTCAATAGCATTTGGTGTGAAATCTATTACCTGTGTGTGTTTTAATTTTAATGTTTGGTATGAAATGTATGTGTGTGTGCAGATGGTAGCTTTCATGAAGGGAGTTTTATCGGTAGGTCTTATTCTTAATGAACCCAGGCCGCGGAAACATCTGCCACCACCCGGGACACTCCCAAAGTTCTGATACTCACCTAACAAATTACAAACAGTACATTGTCATTTGTGTTTGGGGTTTTCTGTGATACATTCACTTCAGTTAATGAGTATGGCAAACACTTTATTTCAATATAAATGGTGCGCCTTATGTCACATTGTTAATTAATAATTGCAAGATGTATTTTTTTAATTAAATAGAACGCTGCTCCTGTTGATTATGGGATATCTGGTAAGTGGTGGTAGTTGTTTGTGTCATGATTTGCTTTGCTGCATTCTCCGAGGAGTCTTGTTTTTCTCTCTTACTGAAGGCACAGTGATGGAAGTGACACTGAAACAACAAGTAATAAATTGGATAAACATAATTTTTAGCTCGATTTTCGTAATATTTAGTTAGAATGATCTAAAGGCGTGGCATGGTGGAACAAGTCTTGGTATATCATTGTTTGTTAGGTAAATATCTCGTAGAATTTGTATGAAATACGCCACTAGCTTAGCATTATGTCAAACATTCAGTGTTAATTGTGCATTAGGATGGCGAATTAGTAAGTCAGTCAAAAGATATATTTGTTAAAGTGTCAGTCATGTCGACAACATATCACTAAATCTATGTCCTCTCCTCACTGAGTTTATTCAGTGAGCTGAAGACAAATAATTACTGATCTTCCATCATAAAGTGCAATAGAAGGGACTGAAGGTTGTCTTCACACTTACATGTTCCTTACTCTACTTCTAGTGAAGCTGCAGTCGTCACACAGTGGATGCTGTCCCTCATCAGTGGCAGGTGGCAGCCGTTGGTACGATTGCCTGCTCACATGCATCACAACAATAAATAATAATAATAGTAGTAAATCAACCATGACAGTGGAACCTGAGGCTACTCACCAACAGTGATGTCATAGGACAGCATAATCATTTACTGACGGAGTAACAAGAATAATTTCACATTGATGTCACCAGAATATAAATTTGGACCAATATCAAATAAATAATAAAAAAAGTGAATAGTCTGATAGAATTGATTGCCACCAAAATGTCATTTTTAAAGTGGCCATGCCAGTCCAAGTTGGAGGACGGGTCCACCCATTTTTAACCCCTCAGCGCGCATGTGCGAGAGGGTTATAGTAGTCTGTTGGTCTGTCTTTTTGTCACGCTCTGATTTTGGAGATTACTGACAATTAACTGCTGATTTAGGTATGAACTGTTCGGAATAACGATTTATAACCTTTTATTGTGCTACTTTTTCAAATTTCGGGCTGATTTTTTAAAAGAAGCAAGCTATCAGCTCCGTATAGGTTCAAGCTTTTGTAGGTAACACCCCCTAGCGTCACGTTGCAATCATGTGAGCATTTAATTTCTTTTTCTGCTCACGGTAGTTTTTTGCTTCATGCAGAAAAGTTGTGTTTTACGAACGTTGAAACTGTACCGGTGAGAGTCTCCTGCATGTTTAGCTACTTCTTTTAGACACCAATTAGCTACATCTACCACTTTCATTGCTTGAGCCGTATTGATACCTGATTAGGAATAGCCAAAATACATTATTTTTTTCGGTCCAAGAATGGCTAGCTAGTGTATACTAGTGCTGAGGGTTCACACCTTTGGTACATCATAATTAACTTTACTCTCATCATGGTGTACCTAATGAAGGATTAGTGTCACATCCTGCTGATAAAAAACAAACAAACTAGGTTGGCCATGCTGGAGACAGACAGTCAGGTGTAGAGTATAACACAAGTGTTCTCCAGTTTGATGTATTTGGAATCACTAAAGCCTCAACACATACCAATGCCTATATGAAAGCAGCCTATGCAAGGAGCGTGCCAATGTTCATGTACATAACGGGTAAAGTGGGTCCAATGCCAATCACTGTAGTAATGTATTATCTCATAATTAAAACTGCAAGTTAGCATCTCTTGATGATGATCAACTTACAGTCTTGCCATCCTCAGCTCCTCTCGAATGCTCTCCAGTTCTTCCTTGAGTTCATTCTTCTCCTGAAGAATAGTCAGCAAGTCATTCTTGAAGAACTTGGGGGACTCATCGTCGTCATTGCTTGATCGACTGCTTGGCTTACGGCCGTGACTCTCCAACTAAATCAGAGCAAGTCGATGATCACATAACATCTCACTGAACATTGAAGACTTGACAAATACTCAGTGTGTTCTGTCTTGTGCGAGTGTGCAAAATTACTATGAAGAAGTGGAACTGGTAGGTCCAGTATAGCCAATATACCTCTTAGCCATATAGCTATAGCAACATACAATTGGGCCATACGTGACAGTGCATAGGAAAACCAGGTATAATATGGGCTTTGTCTATTTTTATTTATTTTTTTTCAATCACACATTGGTTGGCATCTATATATCAATGTACCCCTACCATCCGTCTGCAATGTACCCCCACTCTCTGCCATTGTATGATATAAACCCTCTGACTTACTTCAAGCTCTAACACTCCTTTCTCTGCTTTAGATACCCCGAGGTCGTACTTCAGTGTGTTATTTTCTGACACAATGCACTGTTAAAATAAATAAATAAATACATAAATATATACTTAAAAACAACAACAAACTAGTCTTCATTTTTAATTTCACTAGCCATAATTACAAATGTTTCAGCACTCTATACAGTGGCCCCAGTAAAAAATGAAATAAAAAATAATAAATAAATAAATAAAATTAATTAATTAATAAAATAAAAGAAATAAATAAATAATGAAACAGGAAAGGATTGACTGAACAATATTATTTAATATTGATTAAATGTCCAGCTTAGTTACTATTTTGGAATACCAAGTGACTATGATTTAGTGGATATTTACAGCTATTTGAATAACTAAGTGGCTTCAGTAACCTGCATTGTCCTCTGAGCATTCAATAGCTTGGTCTTTGTCCTCCTCAGTTCATTTTCCAACTGCTGCATTCTCCTCTTCATGCGTGGGAACTCCATGGCATCAGATGCACACGAAGAGAATCTCAGAGGCTGAGAGTCTTCCCCCATCCCCAATGTCGGCTGCACTTCCACGGCACTGTTGTTTGCTGTGACTGTCTCAGCTTGCTGAGCCCACAGAAATTCATTCTCGCTCTGGACCACTTCCAGCTTCTTCTTCAGATTTTTGTTTTCTTGTTCTCTAAGCTCCAAAGTAGCCTAACAAGGAGTTTTGGCATTTTAAAAAGGTGGGGCTCTATAATCTGACGTGCATGGCAAAAACTCACTTTCATCTCTTCTTGATCCCTCACTAAATTGTCTCGGTCCAGAAGCATCTGACAGTGCTTCATTCGAAGTTGATTTGACAAGTCCACCGTATTTTCAAGGTGTTCCAACACTGCAATAACAGTCTCCACCAAAGTGGCTGTGTGAGAATTGCCAAAATTTGCAATCAGGTTCTGGAACTCTTCCCCCACTCTCTGGGCAATATCGTAGACATCCTTTAACTGTAGATTCGTCAAGCCGCGGGCGTCCACCGGACTAGCCATTGGTTTGTAGTCGCACAGCTCTTACTCAAAATGTAACCTTTCGCATCCAGTCCAGCAAACTACGAACCGTGACGAAATTCGTGCGGAAACAAAGGTTGCACGCCACACCCCACAATAATAATTGAGTCCTATTAATTTGCATTCTCTGTTGTGGCACGCGCGATTAATTTGATGCGCGTAAAAATTTTGTTGAATTATTGGGGAGTTAAAATACAGAGACAATTATAAGTCTGTGCAGACTGTTTTCTCATCATCGGACTGTGATATGGATGGCATGATGGAGTAGCCCACCTATTGAATAAAAGAAATTTAAGTAATGAATAATGTGTTGAAGAAAAAAACTTTTACCAGAGTGGAAATTAAGTATTCGGCAAGGATCATGTTCTAGGAGGAAGTGTTGCAGAGTAGTCCATCCACCGCCAACCCGTACCATGACTCTGTCCTTCAATAACTATAGCAGTATAGAAACTACATTATATACAATTAACTACATTGTTTTAGCTAAGAGTAAAAATTAATAATACATTGTAAGTGTACATCCATACATACAGGTGGATAGGACCATAACTTACTCTGGCATAGAGAATCCTCTCTCCTCTAATACTTCCACCACTGACAATGTACCTTCCATTCTCATCTCTTCTTGTCCTCAATGGATTCTGATTGCATTTGCAGTCTTTCAAAGCGGCCACCTGACCATAAAATAATGCAAAACAATAACAAGACAAGTTGAAATGTGTGCATCAATTCTAACCTTCTCATCTGACAATTGTTTGATTTCCTTGCTATTTTCTGTGTGCCCATCAATTTCTCTTTCATGTTCCACTAGTTCTGGTAAGGGTAATCTCACCTTACCGGCCAACCTTGCCACATCTAGCAAGCACAGAATTACTCTCTTTTCATCCTTGTGAAGTACCAGTCCTTCAGACTCAAATATCACCGCCTCTTCGATGCCACAAGTTCTACACCAGTGGATGAATTGAGATGCATTGTCTCTTGCTGGAAAAGATCCAGAGGCTGCTCTTGCATTGTATGTTACATCCTGAGAAGACAAATTAACCTTCTCTTTAATTGAAGCTCTCTGAATTACATTAGCAAGCTTGCAAAGTAAAACACCAGTGTCCAGCTTTTGCCAAAAGGATTCAGGGGATACAGCTTCGTGTAGAAGTTCTGTTATCCACTGGCATAAGTCCTCTTTAATTGCTTCAAGTGAGTTTCTCTCCTCCTCAGCAAGCTGAGCTAACAGTTCCGTTGAGGTTTTTCTTGACACCTGCTTCTCAGCTATTTCACACCTACCCGCCATGTCCACGTTCTCTCGCACACTGCTAAAGCAGCCCCACCTCTTTTTCTTCGCACTTCCCGCCCGTGATATTTGGCATTGGTCGTCAAAAATAATAACTGTGTTGTGATATGGCTGGTCCAGTACGGTTGGCTTTTGAAGTCTTAGGTTCAAACTATAAGCGAAATTCTCCTCTATTATTGCTCCACGGAATACTTGGTTCCCGGAGCAATTTAAAATCAGTCGGCAAAAGATTATCTGAGGAACTAGAGACTCAAGTAATTTTGTTTGCCTCTGCTGACGATTAGCTATATAGTGTTGTTCATTTTTTCCCTTTAGGTATACTTATTGGATGCCAGAAACCATGGTAATAGTCCTCATGTGCCCCACATGGATTACAATTTCATGTGTCAAGACCTGGTCTTGTTTAGCAAAGAGAAAGAATTAACAGATTCTACTGTAATAGGTATGGAAGTGATTGGTAAAGGCAGAGTTGAAAATACAGTTGTGTGTGAATCAACACAGCTTAAAAAAGCTGTGGAGGAGCCTTCAAGTTCAATCAAAATGTCTTTGTGTATGTGCTTCAAAAGATATGTTTTATTTTGTTGAAAATAGGGGAGTGAACATTTCAACATGCACGGTTTCGCATTAATACAAGAATTCCCGTTTAAGTACTAAAAGCAAGTATCCATGAGCCAGAGCCTGGGTTGTTAAGTAGTCTGGTCCACGCATCCCTTCCATGGAAAAACAACAACAAAAAACAGGAAGGTCTGGTTACTCCAGCGCATCCATTTCATAACAGTGGAATGCAATTAAGCCTTGTGATTTTCTTATCATCTGTCATATAGCTTTGCAAACTGTACATATCATGGAGGTTGTAGCTGAGCCTAGTGTGAGGCTATTGCTGCAATTAGCAGTGAGAAAAAGAAGAGAAGGCAACTACTTTCCACTTCAGGCATGTAAACATTTGCCTTCATCCTAGGAGAAAAGAAATGATAGACATAGGAGAGAATGAACAAAGGCTATGTCTGTAGAAGTTGCTGTGAGCTATTTCAAAAGATTTCTGATCTTTATGAGTAGCTTAGCAACAAGCTCAAAACTGCTCCCAAATTGTTTCCCTTTCACAAAGCTGAGAATGCTTTCCTTTTGCTGAGAATTCAACTCCAAAGGCAATTTGAGTGAATTAGTCACTCCAAATTACTTAATGGACTGGAACTCTCCATTTTCCAGGACACGTTTTGCTTCAGAGCTCATACAAGTTGCAGGTGGGACTAGCTGAACATATTTATGTACTCATTTTATGGACGCCCCCACACAATTATACGCTACGTAAGAAGTACACATTTTATACGTTCCCCCGGAATCCTAGGGAAAGATACCAAACGGGTCTGTTAGAGTAGCTAGACCCTTCCAAGTGAAGTGATTAGGTTAAAGGGTCCGGCTGGCGACACTGGGTTGCTGTGTAACACAGAGAGTATGGCTTAAGGCTACTAAAGATTACTGAATAAGAAGTAAGTTATAGACAGATACAAGGACTAACTTTTGTTTGATATGGGTTCTAGAGAACCTAGTCAGGCCAATGGAGGGTTTGACTGAAACCCTTGCACCCCTTCCTTGTCTATGGGTATGCTGAATGCCAGTCGGCTATGGCTATTGAAAAAAAAAAAAACAACGTTTTTAACTGCTGGACAAATGAACCTGTGAATTCACTTCAAGTGCTGAGATTTTGAGCTGTGGCATCCTGGCATAGCGAGGATACGACTAGAGGTCAAATATTTTTAAATGTTGCTGATTCGCAATATCCACATCTAACTTTTTAGAACATAGCAACGACTAAAACTTAAAGTAACAACAATATAATTCGTGACAGTGAAGCTTTCAATTTATTCATTTCTAAATGCCGCAGAGCATGAATCTACTTGAATAAATTCATGTAATGGACGAATTAGATTGCTCGCATGTGACAAGCTATGTTCCAAAACATTAAAAGTAAGTTGCTACACAAAAATAAAATTATTTGCTTGCAATGGACACACACACACACACACACACACATACACACACACACACACACACACACACACACACACACACACACACACACAAAGGAAACACTCAATTGCTCTAATATTCCCACAATTTCACTGTTGCTGTTAACTTCAGGACACAGCATGGGAGGAAAGACTGCAATGCAACTGGCCTTGAACTATCCTGAGCACTTGAGGAAGCTGGTTGTTCTGGATGTGGCGCCAATACCTAAGTCTGGCTTGAGTGACCTCCATCATATCCTTCCAGCTCTGCTCAATGTGGACTTTTCTGCCATGAATTCGAAGAAGCAAGTAGATGCTGCCTTACAAACTGTTGTTCCTGTGAGTTGTTTGTGTGTTTGTATGTATATATGTGCATTCCAGCCGCCCCACTCCTTCTCCCTCCAAGCACACGTAAGCCTTGACTTTTCACATGCACCAATATACCAATACATGTCACATACATACATGGTTACTCTCCTACAACCGTGCGCACGCTCTCACATGACCCATATGGCACTCACACATGTTCACATACTCTTACGTATGTCATTGTTCGTGCTCAGAAGCACACATTGATTGATGCAAAGCAACACAAATTATGCTATGCTACATCTTGCAAAGATTTTCATCCTGGGTAAGGGCTCAAGAAGCTGTACTAGCTCCACGGCTAGGTGTCATTTTGATTTCTCCTTTGTATGTACATTCCATAGTCTTTGTATCATTTGTTCCTACTTCCACTATTGGAAGGATAGGAAGTACCAGCAATGAATCCATAGAGTTTGTCAGCTGAGGCAGCATGTTGTTCATCCCAATTGGGCACACGATGCCATATTGCTACATTGTGCCGCCACAATTTTTTTTTTCTTTTGAATTTCTTAAATTAGTTGAGGTAAAAAAAAAGAAGGTATTTTGGGAATGCTGTCAATTGTCCCAAAATCCACCAAAACTTTTTTTTTTTTTGCTGCTGGAAGCTGTTGTTGTTTTTTTAGTTTGTAGTCACATTGTGTACCCAGTTTGTAGGGGTGGAGCAAAGCCCCTTGTTTCATTATTGAATGCTCTGTGTGTAATATCTCCTCCTCCCCACCCCCCCCCCCCCCCTCCTCCCCTCCTCCCAAAACTGCAAACCCTTTTGTTGAAGGGCCCAGCATAAAATGATGCTTGTGTAATATATCTTAGATTAGAATTATAAGATAAAGAGGTAGTCAAGTATGTTGTTCTTGATTAGCAATTTGCAGTCGAGAATTAATATAATACATTTGAATCAGTACGTGTGTGTGTGTATGTGTGTGTGTGTGTGTGTTAATTGACTGACCAATCTATCTTGGTGTGCCAGTGACTGATGTGCATTATTTGTGATGTTGCACTTTACTGCAGAGTTCTATGATGAGGAATTTTGTGTTAAAGAGTTTGGTCCAAGATTCTGGAGCTCTTCGCTGGACATTCAATCTAGAAGCCATCGCCAGCAATTACTCTATCCTGACTGAATTTAGAAACTATGGAAAACCTTTTTCTGGTCCCACTGCATTCATAGGAGGGGGCAACTCCAGATATATCTCGTACGTATGTACATACATTCATGGATTTCATAAGAAATATTTTACTCCTGGTTTATTACAAAGCACAATCATTACCATCACACACACACACACACACACACACACACACACACACACACACACAAGAATACACTATTAACCAGATACATGTCATACCAAGTTGTTAAGTGTTTATATTTGTTGTTGTGTTTAATTGTGTGTGCTGCTAGTCAATCAGATGAGCCGAGTATTATGGAGTTGTTTCCCAATGCCTCTGTATCCCACATAGCTGGTGCTGGTCATTGGGTGCACAGTGAAAAGCTGACTGAAGTGGTCGCAAGCATCAAAAAGTTCTATCAAAATAACCGTTGAAAACAACAACAACAACAAAATCTAAAGTTGCAACATCTGTATTTTTCATATCATCTCTCTCATAGTTGTTTGTTGTTTTTCTTTTTCTGATTCATCATCTGCCATAGTAAAGACTAATAAATTATTCAGTCATTCTCGGTAAATAATATAATATCAAATTTTCAAACATTATTGTTAATTAAAACTTAACTTAACCAGTAGGGCCAATGCACTATTGCGCGCGCGCACTCGACGTTTAAAAGCTTCCATCGAACATGCATCCTCAGCAGAATAAATGAGCAGCGGCTAGAGGCCGTAGTGTAAAGATGGCCCACACGGTGGATTTGCTGGCTGGAGTAGACATTAAGGAGCCTATTCACAGTGGAATTCTGTACAAGCAGGCTCATAACAACCGTTACTCTGTTTTTAACAAGAGGTTCTTCGTTTTGTATCCGAAACTTCTGCTGTACTATGTTCACGAGCGTGACTACCACAAAGATGTGGCTAAAGGACACTTGGAGGTTAGTGTGGTTAGTTGCATCGAGCTGGTTGCATGCAGTGTGGCACGTAAGTATTGACAATCTGTAATGTTTTATTTCAGCACCGTGACAAAGGCCTCATTTTGGATGGTTTGTACTTGACTAAGCCTGAGAAAAAGCCACCAGGAGCCAAGTATTGTTTCATTCTTCACTGTCCTCACAAGCAGAACAAGAGGAAGTAAGTGGTTGGAGCTGTAGAATCTATCGGGGGAGCTGGTCAGTTATTAGTAGAATTTACCATAAAGAAGTTGTCAGTTGAAAGTAAGTGGCAACATTCTCACCTTATGGCAGATAAGATGACTAAAGTAGGTGTTGGCAGTTGAAGAATGAGTGTGTGTTAATTAATCTTATTGGTAATGAGTGGGTTGTGATAATTGTCACTGATAGTGGTTTTTGTGATTAGCAAGATAACTTCTTCGGTGCCTATACCTGTAGCTCTTTTCAACAGAGTGCTCATATAGGATTTATTTCGGATGTAATCAAGAATCTTCACTTGTGTAGTTGACATAAGAGTTTCTGCATAATTGTTCTTATATGGCTTGCTGTGTTAAATTGTGTGCATGGCAGATATTCTGATAGTTGTGTAGCAAAAAATCCTGTCCACCCGTTTTGTTTATGGCATTCACTTACACTGGATCGCAGATATGATACTGAAGAAGAGGTGGGTCTTATATTGATTCAGCAATGTGCACTATTTACAGATAACGTATTGTCCATTTGGTGCCGGTGTCTCCGGAACTCTGAAGTTCGAAAACTCTGAGACCCTACAGTATTTGCAAATGATAACAGAATGTAACAAATAAAGTGCAATTTGTACCTTTCTCCGTTGGCATTCATAGTATATGGCTTGTGGAACTAGTACCAGGAGGCCATGAATTAATAATCATGACCCAGGTTCCTCCCTCAGTCAGATTACTGCCCATTCCTCAGGTTTCCTGTTGGAGAGTTTGATTAGATTTATTACAGTGATCACGAGTAGAACAGACTGTATCAGGTAAATTACACCCACCAAGTTCCTGTTCTAATGGGTATTGTAATTGTCTAATTATCAAGGGCACTTCAGATTGTGTAAAGTGAACTACAGTATAATAAAATGGTGGATGTATATGGGTGGTGCCATGTTTGAACATGTGTTGCATACATATTTCCCACCAAAAAAAAAAAAAACAGGTACACTATTGATAAGGTCAGGAGAATTCCTCTGATGGTATGAAATCTTAGGTAGATGGTAGGTATGAACACTTTATCACGTATGTGTGTGTGTGTGTGTGTATGTGTTTAGAGAAATGATGCTGGTTGGAGAGACAAGAGACTCCAGGAGAATTTGGATGGACTTTCTTCAGCAGCAAAACCCATCCTTATTGGATGACGAACACCATCACCATGGACACCATCACCAGGCCCAAGGTGGCATGCAGACGCTTGAGGTTTGTTAGAGAGTACACTAAATTGGCCACGTGCGTAATTAGTTTCCAGTGTGTGTGTATGCAGTGTTTTTGTGTGCATGCATGTGTGTGTGCATGTGTTTGTGTGTGTATGTGTGTGTGCATGCAACTGTGCTACCTTTTTTGTTTACTGTGTTAGGTATATTTATATGCTAGCCACACCCATTTGAGATGACTCTGGGAAAGAAGCTATCTCTTCCCAACTATTCCATTGTTGAATTGCTTGTGTTATGTGCAGTCCAAAATGACTAACTAGAAGATACAAGTTTAAGGGAAACTAAAAGAAAGGGTGTTTAACTATTGGATGTCAGTATTGTGGCTGGAAGGTCAATTCCCTTCATGAATACAATTATTACTTCTGCTTGGTTTGTTATTAGCTTGGGGCCTCAGGTCATTGTGTTTATACTGTATTTGTTGGTAGATAAAAACGTATGTGTGTGCATGCGTGTATACCGTTTATAACATTTTTACTGTTGTAACCTGCAAGTTTTCAAAGTTGCGGAGACATTGGACTGTATAACCTAAAGCCAAGCTTACCAGTTCTAATTGTATGTCCAGGTTGAGTTGGCATGACTGAAAGCTTGGTAAATGAGGTAAATGAGAAATGTGCTTAGTAAAGAACCAAAAGCAATTTAGTCATGTGAACTAATAGCATTGGCATGCAAGTAAATTAACATTCACATGAAAAGGGGGCGGTTACTCAGGTGCGCATTAATGCAGTAACTTGCTAGAGATTGGTAAAGTCCGCCTGGCCTTGCAGTTATCTCGTGGCGCTGTTCTGTTTGCACCTAGAGAGGAGAATCTGGTTTGTACACTTGTGCAAGCTCAATTTTTATTGTCAATTATTATATTCACTGAAATGTAAAGTGATACAATAATTACTATTAAATTATCACAACCATTAAAATTAACACTAGTACTGAAATAAGAATGATAATGAAAAGCTTCTGTAGTAGCTAACGCCAAGTGGAGACGCCACTACAGAATATAAATTAAAAATAATTGACAATAAAAAAAAAAAATTTTTTTTAATCAAACATATCCAAACTGTACTGTGATTGTTAGAGCTGTTTTATGCGAGTTCTTACTCTTCCACTTATTTGTTGTCTAGATTTATTGTGGCAAAATTTGGGCGTGTGTAGAGCGAGAAAGCTGCAGGGTTTTTTTCTGTTTCCATAAACTCCCTCCAGTTTTGAAGTTTACTGAGGAAATATTTTTAACGCTTTGGCACGAGCTTTCCAATAGTGCAAACCCCGGACACGTAGCTGCTTCTCTTCAAAAGTTATTTAAGTTTTTCTTGCGGCCAACTCAACTTGGACATACTATAATAAGAGTAGTATATAGGAGAACTTAAGATGGAATCGCTAAAAGCCATGCTTACCAGTACTAATAAGAGTTGCATACAGAATTTTTCACTAGGGGTGGGAGGGACCAGGGTTTCATTAGGGAGGGGGGGGGGGGGGGGGGGGGGGGCACTAACTCCCTTGAAGTAATTTCGCCCCCCTCCTTAAATTATTCTTAAAATTTCGTAAGCAAAAAGCTAAGTTAAAAAGTGAATAATGAAGGTGATTGCAAATGCTTAAATTATAAGTTTATTGCTGCTCTAATTGTTGTCTTGGTAATTGAAAACCCATCTCCCCACATTATAAGTTATGACCCCCCCCCCTTGAGATAGACCAAACTTGAGATAGACCAAACTTAATCTCCCTCCCCTCCCCCGGCCAGATCAATTCCTAGATGAACCCCTGGGCGCTCTGTGTACTAAGCCACACCCATTTTTTAACTTGCACTACTGTGATGCACATGCCTATATGAAACTTCACATTGATCAGTGTTTGGTCACATTGCTAAAAACTTGGTCCATGAGCCAGAGGATCAATTTTTGATAGTTGGTATTATTTGGGTTAAGGGCTATTAGTGATCTCATATAATTCAACTTTACTGATGTACTAATTAATTAGTGATAGCTCCTAATCTGACAGACAGACAGACAGACAGACACAATGCTCTAGTATGATATGCACTGAATGGCTTCTTTTTTCTGAGTTTTAGAAGTCTATATCATTATATGTATATTCTGGTGAACAGTGGGTGAGTGTTTGAAATAGCTGCGGAAGCAGTTTGACCGTCTTTCTATCTTATTTAATAGCAGTGAGTATTATTATATCATAACATAATTATTGTAGGCAACAAAGCAGATTTCTATTGACAATTAGAAAAATCAGGAAGTGTTGAGTTATATCAAACATGGCTGTATTGTCAGAGAAAAAGAAGTGGCTGCTCTTTTCTTTATTTTTGTGGTATACCGTACGACTGCAACAATACCCCTAGCCATAATTCACATGCTGTCAATTCCTTGCTGTTTGTTTTTATAAAACTTCCCAATCAAGAGTCAATTTTCCTTTCTCACAATCAACTTTGTTACCTCACTAGTTCCTCTGTCTATCTGGTATGTGTGCGTGCGCGTGTGCGTGTGTCTACTGGTAAGCAAGCGGTGAATTTTAAAAGCAAGGAGAAACAAGTAGCTGAGGTTGTTGTTAGGGTGTTGCTGTTGACATGGAATAGGAGCTGATAAGGTGTGGTTTGAGATGTTCCTGTAGACGCAGGGTAGTTCGGTGTAGCCAGACCCTTTACCTATACCTACCACTCCGGGACTTGTCAAATGCATTGGAATGGCTGGTTCAGTTTCTCCATATAAAGTGGGAGGAACCGCGCTCATTTTGTGGTAGGTAGTGAATAATGTGCTGAGTCAGCATAGCAGGTTGTTGCATTGCATTTGACCAGACCCTTTTTCTGCAAAGAGATAAGTAGAGGGTTTGGCGCATGCCAGACTAGACATGGAGTAGAGTTGGTGAGGTATGTGCAGTGTTGTATCATATGTTGCTGTGAAACAATTCTGAGATACCTCTCTCTCTCTCTCTCAGTGTGCAATAACGAGGTCCAGATAAAAACAACTATGTCACCAATTCATTTAGCAATTTCCCAATGGCAATGGCAGTTGTTGAGTTTCAGGAAAGCTGTACTTGAATGGTATTGAAATACTGTATGTCACAGAAGAACAATGGATGGTGCCAATGTTCTGGACCTAACTACATGAGTAAGAGCTAAATATTGACCATGCACTGGAAAAATTGGACACAACGCGGTGTGCATACCATCGACAAAAACTCAAGTTGCTTCCTAAGTATTAAAGAAGCCTGTGGATTGAAATGGATAGGTGCAAAAACAAATAACTTTTGAAGGGGCACACATTGTACCTAATTTTCCTGTAGACAGTCACAATTTCAGAAGATGATTATATCATTCAATCATTCATAATAATGGTAATGTAACCGAGTCAGTTTATACAAAAAAAAAGTTTGGTTATTTTGAAATACCACAGTAGTGGAAAACTGAATGATTTGATTGGTTACTCTGATCTATTTGCTCGGCTTCGCTGCACTTCATCCCACTAGGCAATATTGTGGCGAAATCCCTGGGCAACGGTATTTAGCAACAGAAAGTATGAATAATGGCAGAATAAGGATTGGATGGTTCTTTTTGACGAAAATATATTGTAAAATTACAATTTATTAACTGCAGAAATAAATTATCTTTGTGCTATAGAATTAACATAACATGATAGCATGGAAAACTATGGCATTCAGATAAATAGCATTTGTGCAGTGAGAAGTTTCTCTTGGCTTTGCCTCTAGCCACTTGTGCTATTAATCCTGAATACCACAGTTTTCCACGCTGTATCTCCTAATAGCAGTCTTTCTCTGTTTTACCTGCCAATATAGTAAAGCCTGTGAGTGAGTGCCACATCACTCTGCCAAGTGTAGCAGTGGTTTATTCTATGCTAGAAATTTCACTACAGTAGTTTGTACTCAGGTTGGTAACTCTGTGTGGTGTAGAGTTGTAGGGGCCTCCTCCTCCCCCCCCCCCCCCCCCCCCCCCCCCACACACACCTCCGCGGGCTAATGTAACTTGTAAACAACTTAGACAACCGCCAACATCCAAGTATTAAATCTATTGTTTTCTGGTGTCAGTGCTTGTGTAAAGTTTCCTTGATCTTTAACTCACAATTCTTAGTGGCTCTGTCAACAATTCCTACATCTTCCGCTGTACTGGGGTGATGTTACTACCAGGTGTGTTCTGTATTATGATTATAATTGTAGCTAATTATGTTAAAGTGTTTTGTGTCCAAGTACACCACAATAGTTATTATTATAATATGAGTATTAACCCACAGCATGTGTGCGTGAGAGGTTGATTAGTATGAACTTACGATGATTTAAGACCTGCTATTTTTTTATTTCAGGCTGATTTTTTAGATAATGTGAAGCTCAGTGTAGGTACTACCTTATGCTGGAAGCGAGTGTCACAGTGAAAATATATATGGGTGAGTGTTTCTTCTCTTATGAAGACAACATTTACATCTACCGTTTTCATTGCTCGAGCTATATTGATACCTATGTAGCTAGTGTGTAGTAGTGCTGAGGGTTTGCACCTTTAGAGCATCATTATTATGGCATGAAGGCCATTCAGTGGCAAGGTAAATTTCAAGTAACAAAAAGTTTTTTTGACCACATCCTTTATTTCAGTTGCCACATTTCGTACAAAAGGTACAACAGAAAAGAATGTACGTGAGTAAACCCAACCCCCTTGATGAGTGTGATCAGAGGGGAAGTGTGGAGACTGGTGTGTCAGTCTTAGTGGCCATATACTGATGCAAGTTTGTCAAACAGCAGTATTACTTCCTTAAGCAACCTGGTTCCCTCACTGTCAGTGGTGAGACCTTCTCCTCTGACTCATGGAAATCTTGCCATTACTGTTGTGTGAAAATCACACACGATGCCTCAGATGGAGATCCTGCATTGTTTAGTGCACTCCGTGGAGTTGTCAAGGTGATGAGAGAACTAAAGTGACAATGACAGCTGTGCTAATTCAACGACACAGTTTCACTTTCTGAAAAATATTGGCATCCTAAGTTAGTTCGTAAACTCTCTCTAATCTGAGAAATGTGATACCTGAAGGTACTCTGATTAGCCTAATCATACAATTATTATTGGAGTGAAATAGGATGGGGAAAACATTTACTTCCAGTGAAGAAAAAAAAAGCAAAACAAAGTAAAAGTTGATTACAACGAGTATTAGTTACTCTGTGAAATTGTGTACTAGTAAAGCAACAAAGCAAACGACTCCATATTCCAATTGAAACCTCATCATCGCAACTAGGTCTTCTTGTCCTGCAGGCACCAATAGCATGAGATGTGATTGACTTTTTTAGAATGAATAAGCAACGAAGCTGATAAAAACTAATAAAAGTGGGTCCTGTAATTAACAGAGCAAGACTCAAGCATGGCCAAGTTTCCTGGAATCATTTATGATGTGGAGTAATGTGACTGCACTTGTAGTAGGTAGGACCGAGGTGAGGTTTTTTCATTAGTTACAGCTCGTTTAATGGTATGGTCTATTTAAAGCAACTATTAACTCGTCCCTCCCCCCTCCCCCTCCCCTCCCCTCATTAACGACACTACAGTTAGATGGATGAAGTATTCTTGAGTCATGTGAAACGTCATGTTGGCTTGCTTGTGGCATGTTCAATTTCAGATACTTATTTACCATTCAGATGGCCCAGGATGTGCATAGAAACCGGTGAAGGTAGAGGGTGAACATATTTACTTTAGAAAACTTTTATTGAAAATGACATGTGATATCTGCTGCCATCCCACTGCAAGCGATTTTTTTTTTTCAGGCACAAAGTAAATTAGTGGGTGTGGCCATCTTGTGCGTCAGTGACTTCTTACATAGTTCATATAGTGAGCATGCAGCCATTTTTTTATGACCTATATAGTAAAACCCTCCCCCCCTCCTCCCACCTTTCAATCTGTGTGGTGTGTGAGCTTGAAAGCCAGAGAACAGCTGGGGCTCAAATTTCTAATTGAGTTAGCAATTTTTCAGAAAAACAAAAAGGATGGGATTCAATTACTGTATCTGTGGATTTCTAGGAAAAGATAGTGTTACCATGATAGCGGTTTCCACAGAAACCATTTTTTAGTGCTAGTAAGCTACTGGTAAACAAATTCTTTGTGCTGCTACAACAAGAACAACAAAAGTAAAGACTCCATACAACCAGCAGTACTCTTGTCATATCAACTGTTATCGATGAGTTTTAAACAGAATAATTACAAGTGCATTTCTTGTTTGCTGTTTTGAAATGTTTCCATTTTTCATGTCGCTATTTTTTTTGCTTTGTGTATTTTACTGACAAGGCATTGTTAGTTCATACACATGGAACAAGCCCACTTCTATAAATTGTATCAAGTTTTGATGTTTTTTTTATACTCGGGAATTCAGTGACTTTCAAAACAAAACCAAATTTGTTTCTGAATGGACAAGTAGTTGTACAGTTGAAGTTCAGCAAGATATGTACATGGTGGTATGCAGTAGGTCTCTCTCACTGGGTCACTCCACCTGGTCCCAGATGTACATTTAATTGCTGCCCTTGGAAGAACATTTTGAAGTGATCAATACAATGGTGAGGGCTTCATACCTGAGTAGTCACGCATTATCTACCACAAAGTCACTCCCTGCTTTGCAACAAATTAAATCTGTAAAATCCTATGTGATCAGGTATTGTAGACATATAATTATATGTAGAGAGAATCACTGACCAAAAAACACAAAAAAGTTAAAACACCAAACGTTTCAGCTACAGACTGTAGCCTTCATCAGTGGTAATGATTCAAAAATAAAATAAATAGTTACTATGACAGGTGAAAGCCTAAGGGCGGTACATGTTAAAGCACTTGGTTGGTAACCATGAGCTGAGGGTTAGCTATTTTGTTTTTTTGTTTATATGTTTCACTAGGCTACCATAACACATAGATTAAAAGAACATAAGCAAGCTCTAACTTCACCTTATCATTTTTCAGCTGTTGCAGAACATGCAATGAAAGAGAGTCATGTTATTGATTGGAAGAGTGGTAAAGTGATTGACATCTGCCATCAATTATACCCACGTTGTTATTTGGAGTCATGGTACATTAGAACTAAAGGGAGCAAAATCAACAGAGATGAAGGATTGTTGCCTCAAGTTTATGGTAGCCTAGTGAAACATATAAACAAAAAAACAAATAGCTAACCCTCAGGACTCATGGTTACCAACCAAGTGCTTTAACATGTACCGCCCTTAGGCTTTCACCTGTCATAGTAACTATTTATTTTATTTTTTAATCATTACCACTGATGAAGGCTACAGTCCGTAGCTGAAACGTTTGGTGTTTTAACTTTTTTGTGTTTTTTGGACAGTGATTATCTCTAAATATAATATAATATTGCAACAAATTAGTGCCAGTGAAATGCAGCTGTGTCTCACTCACTGTTACACACGCGGAAGGTTGGGGTGGAGCGGAGTCAACTTACAATAAAAAATCCTCAGTACTAAAGTAATGGATCCATAATCTATTCTCTCGTACTGTTTAGGAATGGACGAACGGCTATGATTCAAACTTTGCCGAGGCAGGGCCAAATGGCTCCACCCTATAACAATGGGATATTTTTAATATACAGAATTTTACTGAAATAATCGACTATAGTTCACATGGTAAGGTGAGTAAGTAGAAAATTAAAATAGAATTCAACAAAAAACTCATCGCTGTGGCATACACGCAAGGTTAAGAAAATAATATACAAAAAATCAGCTTCTAAACTACAGCGGTAGCCGTGCAGTACTGCGGTGAAGCACCCGAGTGCAGAGAGTCTGAGGCTAAACACTGTAGCTCACAATGTCTGCACATGCCCAACTAATTGAGAACATAGCGGCCATTCCGAACGACTCAACCATTGTGAAACACGTTGCCTAACTAAGTTAGAGGATGTCGACCATTCCTAACACAACAATTGGAGGAACACTACAGATTGGTGTCATGGCAGGGACACTATATTAAAGGATTTGTATCTTGCGTCACAATACAATCTACACCAGCTATGTGCTAAATAATAATAGTTAGGCGATGCCTCGGAGAGAACTACTGTTTTTAGGTTCCCGAACGCCCTAGGCTGTAGCGTCCTGAGTGCATCAAGGGCGCGGGCTTGGGGGACCCTAAAAATGGTAGTTCAGGTCTAAATGTTGTGTTGTTGTTTTTACCATAAGCTAGCACTAGCAGTCAAATTATTAGCTCCCTGAAAATTTATACATAAATCAAAACCATTACTAGAAGTAATCATATTAGACTGATTTACTATCTGCAAGACCAGTAATTAGAACATAGTTATGTAGTTTTTGTATTGTGACAGAGGAACTTTAAACTGCTTAGGTCCTTCAGAGAGGGACACTATTAAATTAGTGTCCCCGCCTTGAGGGCAGGGACACTTAGTGTCCCTTTGACTGCGCTTGGTGTCCCTCCAATTGCATTGTTAGGAGCAGTCGGCTATGTTCTAAATTCATTAGGTGCTGTGCAGCCATTTTGAAGAGGTCTGCATCAGTTTTGAAACAAATGACATGGTCTGTTTGTTTCATATCTGATGAAACACTAGAGTTCATTCTGTGTTTACCAACTATTAGCTAATACCAGAGTAAAATAAATACGTAATAGAACTGTCTGGCTTTACCGTCATAATTAAAGGATGGGGACAGCTCAAGGACCGTTGTATTCCCACCCCTCCCCACTCTAACATACTTCAGTGGAGGAGGAGGAGACTCCCAGATATTCAGAGACTGTCAGATATTTTAATACCTTAATGTTAATGATTAGGAGTCACCTGATATTACAGGCAGCTAGACTATTTAATAGAACTAGCTACCCTGATAGCTAGCCAGGTGTAGCAAGTTTCAGAGAATTTATTTCAGTAGAATAAAACCATAATATTTCGGTTCTAGTGGTTACTGAACTGAATGAGGGTGACTGAACAAGGAGCTTTGTATAAACAGATGATACAGAACATGAGATCATGTGTGGTGGGGCACAGCCCCTGGGAATGTTAGTTGGTGTTGGACAATTTCTGTGACATGCGAGTTGTACTTGGGAGGTGTGAAGGTGTAATCATAATTGAATTAGTGGCTGTCATTCTGGAGGGGCCATTAATTCAATTATGACTACACCTTCACACCTCCCAAGTTGACTACACCTTCACACCTCCCAAGTACAACTCACACAAGCCGAAATATTATGGTTTTATTCTACTGAAATAAATTCTCTCAAACTTGCTACACCTGGCTAGCTATCAGGGTAGCTAGTTCTATTAAATAGTCTAGCTGCCTGTAATATCGCCGTTTTTATTATAATAATTGTATTGGACGCGCAAATAAAAAAATGCGCGGGTATCGCCGATTATATTGACCAAAGTTTCTTGTAAGACATATTTGTGTAAAGGAATGTATATCTGGATGGCACCCCTTCTAATATTGCTGTACATACCTTCAACAAACACTGTGCTAAGTTTCATGCTTTGGTCCACTCTGTCACAATATTGCATCAAAAGTACAATTTCCCACTGGACTATGTATCCAGAATCATACGATCAACTTTAATGTAGGTTCCTCGAGGTCGCTTGAGAGCAGACAGTATTATCACTGGTGTTGGAGATGATGAAGAACAAGACTTGAGTGTGATTGAACACAGTGACTACGAGCACAGTGATCAGGAAGATGTGTGAGACCATCACTGCGTGCAGAAGCCAGCTCATCACAACACAGACTTCCATTTTATATCCTTTTTTAAAACATGGCTCATTAGGGACTCTTATCCTCATTGGAAATCTTTTTTAATATCACATTATATAATAGTATTATTTATGAAGGTGAGAATGACAATGATTGTGAGTTTTAAAAAAATGCCAAGATGTGTCAAGTTTGTATGGTGTAAGTGTTGCAGGATGATTTCTTGACTTTGTGGTGCAGCTGCTCTGGCTTCTTGGATAGTTGAAAGGGAGGGGAGAGGAGGGCGGGGTTCTGAGCCTGAAGTGAGTCACACCATCTGGACCTGTCTCTCCTTGAGTGAAATACTAAGAGCATTTTGCTACAGAGGAGGAGGAGAAGGGCAATGGAAAGAGAAAATGCAACTAGTAACCAATTTGCACTGGGACTATAAAAGGGGATACAAAAGAAGTAATCATCAAATCAGCTTTATCTGATTCAAACTTCCTGCTAAGGAAGCTACACAACCAACCACTTGACCTAAGAGTAGTTAAAATAACCCTATCAGCATTCAGCATATCTAAAGAGCCATTGCCACATAACCAGGAAAGGAAAATGGTAGTACCCAGACACAACTAAGTGTGTAGACTAGATTGAGTGAGAAGATATAGAAACTAACCATAATAAAGAGGAACTCCTGAACCTGGAGTAACAGGGAGGGGGTGGGGGAAGGGACTATGGACCACAAATAGAAAGTGGAACTGTTCAACCATGAGTAAAGGGGCCAGGAATAGGGACAACATCCGTGACCTCACTGTACCCACACAGGGCTTGACAGTATATCATATTAATTAGACTGCAGAGACATGCAGTAGCCACAACCATTTATGGATGCAGTGTTGAGCATGGTAATCTGAGAACAAACAACTGACTCAGCATTAACTTCCATTCACATAGTAAAACAAACAAATTGTATTATCTAAATAACAACAACAAAAATATTATTTTGCCAATGTAACAACATCAACTAGTCCACATTCAAACCATATATCACTGTAATCCATAGTACCATCTTGTGATATACAATAGTTGTTGGCAATTTATCAGTAGTAGTAAACAGTAGGAAGTAAAGGGAGATATAAATACATTCTCTGAGATCTTGTCTCACTATCATATGAAATCTGTTCCAGCAAGGAAACTCGTGTTGTTTAATCGACTTAGACGTCACTTTCCCCACCTCGCTGTAACGGGAGATGCCTCAAGTTCCAAACTACAGCAGCATCACACAAATGAAACATTTGAAGAATTACTCTGGATGTAAGCTTTGGCAAGTAATCTAGCAAAGCTTACCATTGACTGATATACACTAAAGTTAGACATGGAGTAAAATAAAGGGTGCACTTTATGACATAAAGAAGGAAGAAAATGGGCCTTTATAAAAAGTAGGTACTACTTAACCAGGTCAATATTATGTACAAAAAGGATTTCATAAAACTATATACCATAACTACTTTCTGCAGCAATAACAAAAATTTGCCAGGGGTATTATATATACAGCAAACTTAGTCACAAGCCATTCGTTCGTGCCATCTGGTTTACCCAACACCACATGATGACGACAAAGCATTAACAAGACTTCAGTCGTGACCACTAATTGACACGCGGTCCAAACATTCACACTGAGCATGAGTCCACTTCTCTTTCACTGGAAGGTGACACCCATGCCCATACGAGCATGCAGGTGATCACACGAGGCTGGTATGTCAACATGTCGTCACACTATTGGGCTAGCCATACCGCTGTATCACACACAAGAATCTTCCAACAGATCTTTAGTGTTATAGAGATTCACAGAGGAGGGGAAAAGAAAAGCCATAAGTCACAACCATGCTAAAAGATCTCTCACCCCCCCCCCCCCCCCCCCCCCGACCCTCCTGCAATAATTGCTGCCACAATATGGAGTACAGGAGTGCCAGCTGTAGTTCTCTCATCAAAAGCAAGTCTTGGCTACCAGATGCATGTCAAGTACACAAGAGAACCTTATTTAGGTTTCCAGGAATCATGCTTCCGTCTTAATAAGTCCGTGTGATAGGAGCGTGCCTACAAAATATGCACACTATTTCAACTTTGTCCGTCGTAACGCAATTGTATTGATGGAATATGCACACATGTTGTTTTAACATTTGAAATCGAGTGATTTAAAGCACGAACATCTCATATATCCATGGCAACCGCAGTGTCCTTCATCATCCAAACATATTTGTGTTGACCAGCATCAGAGAACAAGCCACGGACATTAATCGCAGGTCATGATTGATTAAGTAGATGCATGGAAACAACAGACTACTGGCATACTGTCAAGCACATGTTTGCCACCATGCTGTGTCAGTCACCAACAGGCAGCCATATGCAGCTTGTCAACATGAAACTAATCATTCAAAAACATGACAAAAAAAAAGAAAAAAAAAAAAAAGAAAAAAAAAAGGAAAACAAAAACTTAATTTTCAGCTTAATAATAAGTGTGAGAGCGCACATGTATATTCTGTAACGAACGTGAAAGCATGAATGAATAGTGGAAGTCAAAGAGTTGTGACTTCCAACATTTGATTAATAGTGGAAGGAACTGCCAGTCAACTTACTAGGCTAAGTGCAGACAAGCATCTCTGTTGTCATTATCTTCAAAGTTTTGTACGCACATGAATTATCTGATGTGGGTTACAAAGAAGTGGTGAGAATGTTCGTGGTGTCAAGCTATACATATCTCTGAGACTGCCGTACCCAAAACAATTGAAAGAGAGAATATCAAGTATGGGAAAAATGAAAAATTTAGGGGGAAAAAAATACATGACTCAATACTTCATTACTCAGTTATCAAATTTCAAAAAGAAATGTTAGCTTTTTTTCCTGTGTCATCCTCTCTCTACATACTTTAAGCCACTTTTAGACACTCCTACTTTTAAATAATGATAACATGGACTAGTCTCATTCCAACTTGAAAACACACACACAAGACAAGAAAATAATATATTGCTAGGCCACTCAAAACAAAATATGGGCATCACACGTCGCATAAAAAAAGGGTCAAAGGTCCTTGGTATATTATACACACATCAAATGAAAGACTGTCATCCCTGAGAGTTTTTCTCTCCACCCATTCCAAATTACATGTTCGAATTACCAAAGTTCACGCCCCCAATCATCTGGTATGGGAGATGCATACGCCACAGGAAGACAATCAGAGTCAACATCCCGAAACCCCACACGGCCACACTTGCAGTATACCACCATCACAGTCTTATATATATATAATATATACACACACACACACACCACACTATCTTCAATGCGACTATTTCAGTTCCTGACGGCAAACAATGAGCAGCAACACTAAGCTCTGTTGGTCAGTACCAACACTCCCTCACAGTTATGTGGGTGGAATCAGAACACCCAATGTAGCACATCCACAAACATAACTTGAGGAGTAAACACAGACCAAAGACTGTCCAGAGACTTGGAGGTTTGCCCCTGTCTCAGAATTGCTACGTCATCTACAAACTTGCTTTTAGACTGACCACATGCTGGTCTGGCTTACAATCTTGTTATTACCTAAGGCAATGTACATTTGGCTGTAAAGGTGAAAGTCACATTCTATAAGGTAGGCAATTAGTGACACCTTTTTAGTTAATAGGTTGTAACTAACACAGTGACAGAGGTAGAAGAGTTTTGGAGCAACAAGTTACTCCCTAAAACTACTGCTCAGCTTGGCTGGCTGGCATAGCATCACACGCGAGCCTATTAACCACACAGCCACTAATTTGTGCTAAAGAATGTGATAATTGCTGATGAAATATTTCCCCACCTCACCTGGACCCTGGTGTCTAATCATTAAACTTTAGTGACAGAACCAGTGTGCATTACCTCGAAGCAAGCACCATTAAGTGTGGTTACAAGGGTATGTACAACATCCGCTAGAAAACTCTAAATAGTGTGACATAAAGAACTAAGTAACAATAGTTCTGTTAATGTACGATTTTAAAGCATGTCAGTTCTCTTCAACCTCTAGCTCAGTCAAAAACTTTGACCATGCATAGACAACTAGCATGGTTACTTGGCACTGCTGCTGTGTGCATAATAAACACAACCGTCTATCAAATTAGGGACCAACAACAGGCTCCTGAAAAATATATCCACACTCATTCCAATCAACCATCATAATACACACGTCACACAGTATGAAATATTTTCATCCAACCTTCACACACACACACACAACAACAACAACAACAACAAAAACAAACAAAAAAACTACATTGTTATTGCAATTTATAGAATAAATAGAAGGGGCTATAAATTAACAAGTGAATATCTTATGCTGCTGCTGTTACCTAACAGCCCAGGAACATGATTATACTTACTGTTTTTTGTTGAGTGAGTGTGGTGTGTGGAGGTAGAAGGAATAACCTGTACTGGGAGCTTCTGATGGTTCTGGCTTGGTCAAGAATAGGCCTTCAAGTAGAATACATTTGCCATTTCTCTGTTTAAAATAATTGTACGGCATAAACTTATAAAAACCACAAAACAACAACTTTCCTTCAAGAGTATATTATAACAAATCAGTCTATCATACAGGCCACACTAAATAACATTTATAATATCCTGTTTTTCCTTCATGTCAATTAGACATAATACGCATGACTATACTTCCTGACAGTTATTGTAAAATAGAGATGGAAAAAAAAGTATAATGAGGAGCAGCAAGTAACTGAAACAAACAGCAGGTTGTTGGCTTCCAGAGTCATCCACAACTAATGCACACCATCATGTCATCTCGCAATCTCCAATCCAATGTCTTTTAAAATGAGGCTTTTTTATGCAGAATCATTTAATAGAAACGTTAATTCAAGATAACAGCTGACTGATAATTGAGCTTCACATGCACCAAGAAAATATTCACTTACTAAACCTTTCTTTTTGTCATGGCTGTATCCGGACTGGTGATCGTAATAAACCAAGACTCCGTGGTACAAAACAAAATATTTTCTATGGAATCCAAAGATTGACCATGTCTTGCTCATGTCTTTGCATCCATGGCCTTCCAATAGAGGTTCTTGAACTGAACACACCTCCTTCAGATACATGGTTACATCTGCACCATCTTTCAAGTCCAGCTTACTCATTATAAATTATTACGACTTCGCCGTCCCTTCGTTAAAATGTCCTAAAGCGAATGTTTAAATAGGTCCAACTCCATAAGACCACCATGGGCCATGGGCACCCTGGGACTTTTTCGCACCTTTTCTTCGAACCACAATAAAACGACGACACACCACTACTACAAAATATTTAGTGCGCATGTCCAAATACATTGAGCCAGCCTACATATCGCACGGCGCGTTAAGGGAAGTAACCCGGACCGCCCCACCCCCTTTTAATGAAGTCGCGGTGCAGCAGCCCAACCCAAGAAGCTGGTGGTGTAGTGAAACAAAAACATCGCAAAGCTATTGAGGTGTAAGAAGCCTTAACTGCAAAATGGGAAATAAACATTCTAGTGATGCGCACCACCACGGACACGAGAGCGGAGGGGGCCACAGCAAACCTCAAGCTGAGGGTAAGTGCTTCTATGGCTATAATTCCGGTAGCCTACTGTCAATATATTATTCTGGCTTACGTTTTAGCTGCTACTCCTGCCCCGACTACAGCTACTGCTGATCCTCCCCTTGAGAAGTGTGAAGTGGTCATTTCCTCAACTACACATGATGAAGACGCTAGCCTGGCACAGTTAATTAGTGGTAAGTAGTGGTTATGCAGGGAGTTGCTGACTGGAGTAGACCACAGAAAGAGTTGTATTAATAATTGGACCAATCTCGCTTGTACAGCAGCCATGGAAACAGTGGCATGGGCATAGGTCAAATAGTGGCAGGGGCGATGATCACACAGGCTTGGGCTTGTAAGGTTTTATGTCTGTCAAGTTGTGCATGAATGAAGAAGAACTCGGCTGGTGGTGTCTACTGGTGGTGTAAGAACCAACCATGAACAGCATCGACCCCGCCCTTCCTCTCTTTACCCCCTCACTGCCCCGGTTCCCACTGTTGTCATCATAACTCCAAACTGTTGGTATATTTTGATGGTTGATTATAGTTCACGGAACTTAGGCTTCATTGTTTACAAAATAATCTATTCTTTTTTTTCACTTGCATGAAGCAAATGCAGACACACACCAAACCATAACAACTAAGCAGTGGATAAGACTAAAGGTCTACATCTGTGTCCACTAGTGTCACCGCCACCTGCAAGCTCCCTTGCCTACATCTGTGTCCACTAGTGTCACCGCCACCTGCAATCTCCCTTACCTACATCTGTGTCCACTAGTGTCACCGCCACCTGCAAGTTCCCTTACTGATCATTCACTTGTTGAGTGTATAGAAGATCATGAGTAATAGTGTCAGTAATGCATTCATACTAGGTAAAAACTTCCTCTAAACTACTGTTTGTCCACTTCTTCGTGAAAAATAATTAAAAATTTACTCATAGGTCACTTTAGCTGTTTGGCATCAGTTGGTGGATCAAAACAAGCGTATTGATCGGGACTATCCAGCAAGTGGAGGACCTGATCCCGATGTAGACTGAAGCACTACACAGACAGAGTCAATCCTAGTTGGGTTGATCTGCGTAGCGAACCCACTAGCGAGTGTTGCCGTCAGAATTCCAGTTGAGCGACCAATTCGTTGGAAGCTTCGTTGGAGAGTAGAGACAGAGGTCGTAAATCTCAACTCGCTCTCCCACTGACTGGACCCTCTGAATATAGGTTGTCTTGACCCAGACTAAGACAAACCTGAGACTCAAATACCTTATTAGATAAGATAAGTAAGCTATGAATAGTACAGTAAAAATACATTACTACCAAGTAGGAAGATTGGTGTGATGACCAACAGGTGGTATATCAAAGATGAATATATTGAGTTCTGAACAACAGCAGGAACAGTAACAGAGTCAATAACAAATTCCGTAACTAAGTGAAATGAAAATAGCTAAAGTTTAAATACAAAAACAAAGTGATAGATCGACGATCGACAAACATCAACGATCGACGAGTTAGCTAGCTAGTACGCATGAGTGACATAGCTAAAGTAAAGTGTTAATGTTAGTGTCCTTGTGGAGGATAACCGGAACACGTATAGTAGACATAGCGGTCAGTCCATTTAATAAAAATAGTTAGGCGCTGTCTCTGAGGGAACTGTTTTTTAGGGTTGCAAAGAGGGACACTATGTATCCCTGATCTTGAGGCGGGGACACTATATATAGTGTCCCTCTCTGAAAGGCCCCAGGGATTTAAAGTTCATCTGTCACGATACAAAAAACAAAAACAAAACTGCACCAGTTACAGTTAGTGTAGGAAGGTGTTTCAGTATGGGGGGGGGGGCTGAGTTATGCTCTTAAGGATTCTCATTGTTTGTTTTCTGTCTCTAGCCGGCTGCAGTAATATTTGTTGATAATCACTGTCTTTTTTTAGATCGTCTGAAGGACACGGGAATGTCTGTCTTCATAGGCAGTGGAGACTCTCCAGAAGTTGCTAAACAAGCGAGTAAGCTTGTTGTGTATACCAAAGTAAGTCCAGCATTTTTAATCTCTTTTAACCCATTCTTCAACAAATTACTGACAAATCAAATTAAGTTACAAAATAGAGAAAACAACGACACAAATGACCGACTTGGATAACCAATAATGAACTGTCCAATGACCGACTTGGATAACCAATAATGAACTGTCCAATGACCGACTTGGATAACCAATAATGACTTGGAAAACCAATAATGACTTGGATAACCAATAATGACTTGGAAAACCAATAATGACTTGGATAACCAATAATGACTTGGAAAACCAATAATGACTTGGATAACCAATAATGACTTGGAAAACCAATAATGACTTGGAAAACCAATAATGACTTGGAAAACCA